>Ga0210405_10000655_pt1 | contig 44368 bp, 40 predicted proteins | sample IncBWH11MmetaG_FD_155492 | JGI IMG/M metagenome (GOLD analysis project Ga0210405, IMG submission 155492) | Forest soil microbial communities from Barre Woods Harvard Forest LTER site, Petersham, Massachusetts, United States - Inc-BW-H-11-M | ecosystem: Environmental > Terrestrial > Soil >... | reverse complement strand
TAACCGTCCCATCAACGCAAGCGCGGTCCGCGGCGATTTGGTCACGCAGAACTGGCTGGCCGCGGTGCTGGCTGGGGCCGTCGCGCCCACGGCCAATCCCTTCTTCGTCACTACCTGCGGGGCAAGCCCTCTCGCAGGTGCGTTTCCCGGAGCGCTTCCCTTCTACGTCCCGACCACGCTCACGAATTTGTTCCGGCCCTCCGGCTTGAACGCCTCTATGGTTACGGCCTTCCCGGCCTGCGTGGCAGACGCCGTGGCGGATTTGACAGTGGCTCGGCTCAATGCGAAGTGCGATCCCACCACGCTCGCCAACTGCGTCCCCTTCGGCGACATGGACGCGAATTACTCAAACGGCAGTTCTGTCTATCACGGGTTCAGCGCCAACTTGCGCAAGCGCTTTAGCAACCATTACGAGTTCCTCGCGTCCTATACCTGGTCGCACGCGATTGACGACTCGACCGATTTGCAGTCCACGCTTACGCCGCAAGACAGCTACTACCCAGCGCTGGACCGCTCTAACTCCTTGTTCGATCAGCGCCACCGCTTCGTCTTCAGCGGCGTCTATCAGACCGGCAAGCTTGGGGGAAGTGGCTTTGCCAGAAAGTTTTTCAGCGATTGGACTTTCGCTCCCATCATCGAAGTTGCCTCCGGGCGGCCCTTCAACATCATCACCAGCGGTGGCGACAACCTTCAGTTGTCTTCGCTCACAAGCCGGCCCAACGTTATGGCGGCGGGAGCCCCCACGAACAATTGCGGCTACCCGGTCGTGCCTTCGAAGTTCTCGCGGACAGGCTTCTTTCAAGAGCCGTGTTTCGCCGACCTCACGGTAGCTCAGCTAGCCAGCCCGAACGCGCTGCTCGCACTGGATGGCAACCTGGGCCGCAACTCTGGCATTACTCCCTGGACTCTCTTTGATGACATCCGAGTGGCCAAGCGGATTTACCTTGGTGAGCGCTTCAACATGGAGTTGATCGCTGACGTATTCAACATTGCCAACCGATACAATGTAGCTGCCGTCAGTCCGTTGTTCAGCAATGCTGGCCAGGCGACCGCCGCTTATGATCCGCGGCAGTTTCAGTTCGCCATGAAATTCAACTGGTAGCTTCCTTGGCGGTGTGTTCGAGAGTAGCTGGTGAAGCCTGGGATTGCTGTTGGAATGAATCCAGACGCAAGAGGTGGAACTTCGCCACGACTTTGCGCGCAACTTAATTTCATGTCAGGACTCACATGTCAGAACCAGCGATAAACCTTCCGCAAGAACCGTCGGTATCCCAGCCGACAGTTCCTCAGCCACCTTCAGGCACGAGTATTTTCCGCGGGCCGAATGGCATTCGTGCCGGCTGGCGAGTGCTCATTTTTCTGGCGATTGTCGCGGGACTCGTGGCCGCGGTTAATCTGGTCGTGTGGTTGGTACTGCACTTCTTGCTGCACCACGCGCCTCAATTCGGAACTACTTCCTCGCTTTCGCCCGCCACGGCTGTCCTTAGCGACGGCGCGATTTTTGTTTTCACTGGCCTAGCCGCATTGATTATGAGCCGGATCGAGCACCGCAAGTGGCGAGAATATGGCTTGCCGGTAAGGTTCGCCTTTCGCCAGCATTTCTGGCTTGGGACTCTCGCAGGATTCCTCGCGATCAGCGCCAGCCTTCTTGCCATCTTCGCTCTCCGCGGATTTCACCTCGCCGGGCTTGCGATTCACGGCAAAACCATCCTCACCGCCACAGCTGCCTGGACCGCAGCCTTCGTGATTGTTGGTCTCGGGGAAGAATTCGCCTTCCGCGGTTATCTTCAGTTCACGCTCACCACCGGGATGGGCTTCTGGCCTGCTGCGATTCTGCTCTCGGCCTTATTCGGTCTGGCCCACGCCGCCAATCCTGGCGAGAGCAAGTTTGGACTTTTCTCGGTGGTCTGTTTCGGCCTGCTGTTCTGCCTGTTCCTGCGTCGGACAGGCAATCTATGGTGGGCGGTGGGATTTCACGCTGGATGGGACTGGGGCCAAACTTTTTTCTACGGCGTAACCGACAGCGGCCTCGCTCCGTATCACAATTTATTCAACTCCAGTTTTAGCGGACCGACCTGGCTTACCGGCGGCAGCGTGGGTCCGGAAGCGAGCATCTTCACACCGCTGACGCTGTTGGTCGTTGGCATGCTCTTCACCCGGGTTTATCGAGAGAAGCGGTATCAGCCGCTCGGCAAGGCGTAGGAAACATCCGCGGGTGCAGGTCGAAGTCCGGCTCTCCGGTGTTACACTTTTCCTTCACCCATCCTTGGCGCTTGCCCGGAGTCGTTCCCCAATGTCTCAGCCCTATACGCCCACGCTGCGGACCCGTCTGGTTCGCGAAGCTGATCGCGCTGTCTACGATCGTGAAGCCGCGTACCGCATCCTTGATGAAGGCTTCCTGTGCCACGTCGGCTTCGCCGCCGACGGTCAACCTTTCGTGATTCCTACGTCTTACGGACGCAAAGACGACAGCCTCTACATTCACGGCTCCGCCGCCAGCCGTATGTTGCGCCAGATGAAAGAAGGCGTGCCGGTCTGCGTCACCGTGACACTGCTCGAAGGATTGGTGCTGGCGCGCTCTATCTTCAATCACTCCATGAATTACCGGTCTGTGGTGGTGCTGGGAAAGGCGAAGCTAGTGGACGATCCGGAAGAAAAACTCGAGGCCCTGCGGCTGCTTTCGGAGCACATCATCCCCGGCCGCTGGGCCGACTCGCGCCAGCCCAACGAGCGTGAACTCAAGGCAACATCGGTTCTGCGCCTGCCGATTGAAGAGTTCTCGGCCAAGGTGCGTCTCGGCCCGCCCATCGACGATGAGGAGGACTATTTCTTCCCCACCTGGGCTGGGGTTGTTCCCCTGGAAATGGTTGCAGGGGAACCGATCAACGATCCGCGGCTCGATCCAACGCGCGAAGTTCCGGCGTACGCCCGTCACTACACGAGAAGAAACGCGCGTCAATGAGCTGGGCAGTCGCTCTTGCGTCTCGCTCTGAATCGCTCTTACTTCTTCTCTCCCGGAGGCGGCGGTATCGAAATATCAATCGTAGTCACTGCTCCGAACGATGAGAGCGGCCGGTCGAAGTCCGCCGCCTTCCCCACCACCAGCAGCGCCATTTTGTCCTTGTGGACATACTTCTGCGCCACGCGATCCACATCCGCCTGGGTCACCTTTTCAATCCCCGCCCGGTATTTTTCCAGAAAGTCTTCGGGATAACCGTAGAACTCGTAAGTCATGCGCTCACGCAGGACCTTCTCCTTCGAATCGAAGCGGAACACAAACGAATTCAGAATGGCATTCTTCGCCTTGGTCAACTCCTCCGGCGCGCTGGGATTGGTCTTCAGCGCGTCCAGTTCTTCGTTGAAGGCGTCAATCGCCGCCGCCGTCGTGCGGCTCTTGGTGCCGAGGAAGAGTCCAAGGGTTCCGGGATGGTCGTAGTCCGCCTGAATGCCTCCGCCAACCGCGTACGCCAGACCCTTTTTCGAGCGGATGTTCGAGAACAACCGCGAACTGAACGATCCTCCGAAAAACTGGTTGAAGACCTGAATCGCGTAGTAATCGGGATTGTCGCGGGTGATGCCGAGGTCCACCATCAGCACCAGGCTCGCAGTTACGTCGCTCTTCTCGGCGAAGTAGACGCCCGGTTTCGGTCCGTGAAAGGAAAGCTGCAGTTTCGGAGCCGAGGGACCTTTAGGCCAGGAGTCAAAAGCTTGATGCAGCATGGCCTCCACAGCGCGAGAGTCGAAATCACCGGAAATTCCCAGAATAATGTTGTTGGGATGAACGAAACGGTGGTGCCAGCTCACCAGATCTTCCCGGGTGACGCGGGCCACAGTGGCATACTCGCTGATCCGCGCGTAAGGAGAATCCGCGCCGTAAACCAGCTTCGGGCTTTCGCGAAACGCAATGCTGAAAGGATCGTCATTGCGCCGCGAGATGTTGGTGTTCATCTGGGTCTTGGCCAGAGCGATTTTGTCTTCGCGAAACTCAGGCTCATGCAACAGTTCGAGGAAGACTTTGAATACGTCGTCCAGATTTTCCTTAAGGCAGTCCCAGGTCAACTTGGTGGAATCGACGCCATTTTCAGCCTCTACGTGCGCCGCATGCGCCTCCAGGTAATCGTCGAGTTGGTCCCCAGTCTTCGTCTTCGTGCCACCGGTGCGCCAGGCCTGGGCGTAGATTTCCACCAACCCAACCTTGTCGGCAGGCTCATCCCGCGATCCGCCGCGGATTTGCGCCGTGCCCTTTATGAGCGGCAATTCATGGTCTTCCTGGAGAAAGATCACCATGCCGTTGGCCAGTTGAATCCGTTTGGGAAGTTGCGGATGGAAAGCGTGCAGGGGCGGCCGCTGAATTTGGTTCCAATCCGGCGCCTGGCCCAATGATGCGGGCACACAAGCCAAGAGGCAGAGCGCGCTCAAGAGCGTAATAAGCGAGAATCGGCGGTTCATCACTTCGCCTCCTTTCCAGCGGCGGGACCTTTGGCCATCTGGGTGGATTCAATCATGCCGACGGTGCGATTGGATTCGACGAATATGGCATTGGCCACCCGCCGAATGTCCGCTTTGCTCACCTTCCCAATGTCATCGACGTGGCGGAACAGCTCCCGCCAGTCTCCGCGCAGTTGCTGCGTGGTCCCCAACTGAAAGGCCAGGCCCTGATTGTCGCCCAGTTGCCGTAGCAAGTCCGCCTTGGCCCGCGTCTTTACCATGGCAAGTTCTTCGTCGCTGATGTCCTCATTCCTGAGGCGTTCGATCTCCGCGTGAATGGCGTCGCGGTTCTCTCCGGGCGTGTGTCCGGGCGTCGAGATGGAGAAGAATATGAACATATTGGGATACTTCGAGCCCGGGAAGCCATTGAAGCCTCCGGTCTGCGCCGCAATCTTCTTGTCGCGCACCAGTGACCGGTACAACCGCGAGGTGCGGCCGTTCGACATCAGGTCCTGCAGGGCGTCGTAGACCGCATCGTCTTTGTCCCGGGCGCTGGGCTTGTGATAGCCCTCGATAAAAATCGGCTGCGAGGTTTCGTGCAGAATCACAATCCTCTCCGCGTTCTGCGGAGGCTCGAGGGTACGCAGCGGCTCCGGCTTGGGTCCGGCGGGCAGCCGGCCGAAGTAAGTCTCGATCATGGGCATGACTTCGCTCGCCTTCACGTCGCCCACGAGAGTAACGACCATGTTGGACGGCACGTAATATTTCCTGTAGTAAGCCCGCGCATCGGTCATGGAAAAAGATTCCAGGTCAGACGGCCAGCCCACCACCGGCTGCCCGTAGGGATGCGCTACGTAAGCAGCGGCGGTGAACTGTTCAAAGAGACGCGAGAACGGATCGCTCTCCCCCAGTCGCCGTTCTTCGTGAACCACGTCCCGCTCTTTGTAGAATTCCCGCAACACGGGATGCAGAAAGCGCTCAGACTCCAGATACGCCCAGAGTTCTACCTGATTCGATGGAAGCGAATAGAAATAACCGGTTTCTTCCGTGTCGGTGAAGGCGTTCAGGTTCGTGCCTCCATTTTGCTCGACCAGTTCGCCAAACTGGTTTTCGATCACGTACTTCTGTGCCGCGGTCATGGCGTCTTTCCAGGCCTTCTCCAGTTCCGCCAGCTTCTTATCGTCCTTGCCAACTTCCCGGCGGCGCTCCTGATCGTAGGCTTGATAAGCCTGCTCGACTTTATCCAGCGCCCCTTTTTCGTTGGCGTAGTCGTTGGTGCCAATCTTGTCTGTGCCCTTGAACGCCATGTGCTCAAACATGTGCGCCAGTCCGGTTATGCCGGGGACTTCCCGGTCAGATCCCACATCCACATGAGTGAAGAAGGTGAAGACGGGCGCCTCCGGGCGTTCGCACACAATGACGGTGAGACCGTTATCCAGCGTCTTGAGCGTAATTCGTTTCTCGAATGACGTCAGGTCCTGGGCGCACAGAATCGGAACGAACCCGACGACCAAGACTGCCCACAAAAAGATTCGCTTTAAGTGCTTTGCCATGGATGCTCCTTCCGACTGATTCAGATCGAGCTATGGGAACTACTTCGCGGGGCCTGAGACATGCCAACTGCGGTCGGCTAGCCAGACTACGTCAGCACGTCTTTGTAGATCAAGTCGTAGATCAAGTCGAGGCTAAGGGATGTTGGCGATGGCAGTCCGGGACGGAGGATTCCCAGTCAGCCCTGTTGCGCTGCATGCAGTCGCGGGCAGGCCTGCACTGAGCGGAGCCGAAGGGAGCGCCCGTGCCACACAGCCCGAGCCGCACAATCTTACGGAATCAGCAGCAGCTTTCCCGTCGTCTTCCGCCCCTCCAAATCGCGATGCGCCCGCTGCACCTCGGACAGCGGATACTGATGCTCGATGCGCAGCTTGAGCTTTCCAGCCGCTATCATGCCAAACACCGCGCCCGACCTTGCCACCAACTCCTCGCGACTCGCCATGTAACTAAAAAGCGTCGGCCGGGTCACGTACAGCGACCCCTTTTGTGCCAACGCCATCAGATCAAAGGGCGGCACCGCTCCGCTCGATCCACCAAAGAGGGCCATCATTCCGCGCGGCCGCAGAATGTTCAGTCCCTTGTCGAACGTCGTCTTGCCCACGGAGTCATAGACCACATCCACGCCCTTGCCGCCAGTAATGCGTTTGGTCTCGGCCTCGAAATCCTCCTGCGTGTAGAGGATCACGTCATCTGCTCCGGCTTCGCGTGCCAGCTTCGCCTTCTCCTCGGTGGAAACCGTGGCGATCACCCGCGCACCGATGTTGTGCGCCATCTGCACCAGCAGCAGTCCCACGCCGCCTGCCCCGGCATGGACCAGCGCCGTTTCACCGCGCTTCAGGGGATATGTATCGTGCGAAAGGTAATGCGCCGTCATGCCTTGCAACATCGCGGCGGCGGCCTGCTGGTCGCTCACCCCCTGCGGAATCGGCACCAACCGGTCTGCCGGAACTGCGGCATACTCCGCGTAAGCCCCTTGCAGCCCACTCCAGGCCACGCGATCTCCCACCTTGACGGACTTTACCTCTGCACCCACCGCCGTTACGACGCCCGCGCCTTCCTGCCCCGGAACAAACGGGAGCGGGGACTTGTACCTCCCCTCGCGGAAGTAGCAATCAATAAAGTTCACGCCTGACGCAGCCAGCTTCACCACCGCCTCATTCCCCTTCGGCTGGGGAATGGGCACCTCCGCGACTTCCATCGCCTCCGGCCCGCCGACTCGTTTGACTTGAATGGCTTTCATGGCACGTTGGATTCTTTTCTTGGAAGAAACGATTGTCAACATTTTCCTGCAAAACAAACTCTGCGGCCCGTGGGATTTTTACTGAGAACTGGGAACTGAGAACTGAGAACTGCCTTCTGTTACACTTGCACGTCCGCGCCTGGAGAACTTCGTCGTGGCCGAGAAGAAACCACAAACTTTTGCCAACCACACACGGTGGGATCCGCTGTTTCACTTCTTCACGTCGCCAGTATTTCTTCTTCTGGCAGTTGCGGGCATGATTCACTTCATCTGGCGCCCTGGCTTGCATTCTGGACTAATGTTCATCGTGGCCGTGGCTTTGGCGATCGCGGTTATGAAAATTCGCGTTTACGCACTTCGAGTGCAGGACCGGGTGATTCGATTGGAAGAGCGCCAGCGTCTGGCCGGGCTTTTGCCGGAGCCGTTGCGCTCGCGCATTCCGGAATTAACCGTAGGCCAACTCGTTGGCCTGCGCTTTGCCTCGGACGCGGAGGTCGCCAAGCTGACAGAGCGGGCACTCTCAGAAAAGCTCTCACCAGCGGATATCAAGAAGGCGATCCAGACCTGGCGTCCAGACTACTGGCGGGTCTGACTCGTTCAGTCAGGCGGTGGGCGCTACGAAACAGGGGAGTCCGCCCTTCAAACCTTTTACAGACTTTAGCCGTCTGACTAGATGATCCAGTGGATTAACCATGGGTCCGATGCCGAAAGTAACCGCCGTGGTCCCCTTTCGGCGTTGACCCGGGCGATGCCGCAGGATACGATTTTTGATAGAATTCACCGGGCTTTCAACAACCAGGGAGCAATCCGTATCTCATAGAGAAACATGCGAGTTGCAAAACTCCAATTGCGGATGGCGATGCTGGCCGTGGTGGCCTTGTTGGCGTCTTCCTGCCAAACAGCCCAAAAACCAGTTCCGTTGCTTCCGCCGAGAACCGCGCCGCCTTTGACGGCTGCCGTTCCAGCCCCGGCACCGCAGCAGGCCCAACCCGCTGCAACACAAACAAGTCCTCCAAGCCAGCCGCCGGTCCAGGCTCAATCTGAACCTGAGACCACAACGCAGCCTCCTGCGACGCTCGCTTCCGATCCAGTGGCTGATTTGATTGCCAAGGCGGAAAAGGACTATCAGGCAGGATTGGATGCCTACCACTCCGGACAGACAGACGCCGCGAAACAGAGTTTTGACCACGCCTTCAATGCCTTGCTCGAAAGCAACCTGGATATCCGCTCTGACGACCGTCTGGAAAAGGAATTCGACCGCATCGTCGAAGGCGTCAACCACCTGGATCTGGGCAGTTTGGGCATGTCTTCTGATTCTGAAACGCAGAAGTCCGAGCCCGCTCCCATCGATGAGACGAACGGCATCGCCCCCTCCGCCGACCCCAAGATAAGGGCCAAGGCGCAAGCCGAGATCAAGTCAACCCACTCCGACCTGCCGCTCATGATGACCGACCAGGTCGCTGGCTACATCAGCTACTTTTCCAATCGTGGACGCGGGACCTTCGAGCGCGCCTTCGCCCGCTCCGGCCGCTACCACGACATGATGGTCTCGATTCTCAGGGAAGAAGGCGTGCCGCAGGATCTGATTTATCTGGCGCAAGCCGAGTCCGGATTTCATCCTCTTGCAGTCTCTCGCGCCGGCGCTCGTGGTATCTGGCAGTTCATGGGCAGCCGCGCCCGGGGTTACGGTTTGCAGCGCAGCCTGTGGGTGGACGATCGCCAGGATCCTGAAAAATCCACCCGCGCCGCGGCCCACCACCTGAAAGATCTCTATGGACAGTTCGGTGACTGGTATCTTGCCATGGCCGCCTATAACTCCGGCCCGGGCACGGTGCAGGCTGCGGTTCGCCGCACCGGCTACGCTGACTTCTGGGAACTCTACCGGCGCAACGTTCTCCCCAAGGAGACGCGTAACTACGTCCCCATCATCCTGGCCGTCACCATCATGACCAAGAATCTTTCGCAGTATGGTTTTGATGATGTCTCCATGGACACGCCAGTGGCTTTCGACAAAGTGACCATCAACTATCCTGTGGATTTGCGCCTGGCGGCGCAATGCGTGGACGCGACTCCCGCCCAACTTCAGGAACTGAATCCCAGCCTGCTGCGTATGACTACGCCCAAAGCAGGCGCTTTCGAACTCCATCTGCCAAGAGGCACAAAAGACCAATACCAGGCCGCCATTGCCTCGATCCCGAATGACATGCGTCTGTGGTGGCGCTATCACAAAGTTCAGCCCGGCGATACGCTGGCCTCCCTCGGACGTTCCTATCGAGTCACCGCCAAGTCCATTGCCACCGCCAATCAACTCGAAGGCACGGAACTCGAGGCTGGCGTCAAGGTGATCATCCCGATAGCGGCCGGCAAGCATCCGGTCAGCGATAACGCCACCTACGCACGCCGGATTACCCGCTACAAAGTCCACAAAGGAGACACTGTCGAAACCGTCGCCGAGAACTTCGGCGTGTCTGCCCAGATGGTCCGGCGCTGGAACGGCCTGCGCGGTGGCGACAGCCTTCGCGGAAGGAAAGTGCTGGCCCTGCACCTGCCGGTTTCGCCCAGCAGCGAACCCTCAACCGCGTCCAAGTCGACTGCCCACGCTCGAAAGCCCGCGCAAACCGCTACGACAAAGGCCGCTGCTGCCAAGTCTGCAAAAGCCGCCGACGAAGATGCTTCCGGCCAAGCCGCCGTGCTACGCCATACCGTGAAAACCGGCGAGACTCTCTACTCGATCGCCACCACATACAAAACCACCGTCGCCGCCCTCAAGCGCAACAACGGCAACGTAGCGGTCCTCCACCCGGGCATGATTCTGGTCGTTGAGCCCAGCCGCTAGAAAGCACCTCCACCCAGCCATCGGGGAAATTTCCTCCATCCGCTGTAGAATCTTCTTCCATTCCGCCCCTTCGTGTGTTAACAGGATAGGCGGGCCACATATAATCGGGCCCTTGCAGCCTGCACCAAACGTCGTGCTATAATCGCGCGCCGTTCCAGCACCAGTTTCTGGTGGTCTTTTAATTTCTCGTGCCCGGCAGCCTGTCGCGGCAGTTCTTGCGCCAGGGGGCCAAAACAAGATCGGCCAAACAAAGATCGGCCAAACAAGATCAGGAGGAGCAATGACGTACGATCCAACACTCTACGGACGTGATGACGAAGAAGAATTCGGCGACAGCGGCGCCTACAGCGAGTCGCTCGAAGAGGATTTCGAAGAGGAAGAGGAGGAGGAAGAAGAAGCCGGCATAGCGGAACCTGCAATAAGTGAACCGCCGCCACCGCCACCTCCACCTCCAGCGCCCAAACCCAAACCTCCCGCGCCCGCCGGTGGTGGCCCCAAGAAGCCGCCAGCCAAGAAAAAAGCACCTGCGAAAAAGCCGGCGGCCAAGAAAAAAGCGGCTAAGAAACCGGCAAAAAAGAAAGCCGCGAAGAAGCCTGCAAAGAAGAAAGCTGCCAGGAAGCCGGCAAAGAAAGCGAAGAAGAAGGCCAAGAAAGGTCGCCGATAGGATCGCTATCCGGACACAGCCCCGCGGCTCATCGGGCCGCGGGGATTTCTTTTCGAGGACGCCCGGAAAACAAAAATGCCGCCTCGCGCTTCTTTCCCCCTCAGTTCGCCCACCCGAAAAACACGGCGACGATCGCGATCGTATCCGCACAGCCGTGCGCCAGAATCGGAATCCATAAATTCCGTCCTGAAAGCAGATAGGCACCTCCCAGTATCAGCCCCGAAACCGTCGATTGCAGCACCCCGGGCGGTCCTTTGTAATAGTGCCCGTAGCCAAATAGCACACTGGACCCAAGCAGCGCCACCAGAAATGCCACCTTGGATCGGTTGCCCGCGTCGGCGGCCCGCGTCAACAGGTAGCCGCGATAGCCCATCTCCTCGCCAAAGGCGGCAAATGTCCAGATCAGCCCAAGCGCGGTCAACGCGGCTTTCCAGTTTCCTCTGCTGTCGTTGATAACCGAGGATACTTTCGCCGCCGTGTGCCAGAGCGTCTCTCCCACGGAATTTGCAAGTTCTCCCGCAACCATCACCAGGACTCCCGTCACAACGCCCCACAGAATAGTCTTCCACCACGAGTTGGGTTCCTGAGGCCCACCGCTTTCCAGCCGCCATCGCGCACCCGGAGCGAAATCCATCCCAGGACAAACAGGATCGGGACTTCGTTTGGTAAGCGGTGATAAACATTGTGCAGGATCACGATAGACCCGCCGAGCACGAATTCCGCGAGCGATATCCATCGTTGACTCGCATCCTGATGTCTTTCCGAAGACCGGGCGGGAATAGGTGACGTTGCCATTTTGCGCAGTACTTTGCCCCAGGTGGAGTTTAGTGCAGCTTGACTCGTACCTAATCGGTGGCGACGCTACGTTGATGGCGGCACTTCAGGCGGAGACGGAGCAATATCAGATCAAACGAGTCAGGTTACATCGTGACGCCAATGCTACCTACTTCTTCCCCTCCACCGCCGCCCGGCACTTGCCGTACAGCTCCAGCAGATGCGCCGCGTACTCTTCAGGCTTCGCTGCCGAGCCCGTGCCCTGAAACCCTACGCCGGACGAACTGGTCCGTCCGTATCCCGTGGTCATGGCAACAAATTTCATCAAATCGAGCGCGATATCCTCGTTGCGGCGTGCGCTCCCATGCGTAGCTGGACCTTCTTCCATGAGTCCTTCTCCTGAACCGGAAATATAAGGAAGTTCTTCCTCGTCTTCGAAGTCTTCCATCGCGTTCACTACCATTCCGCCAACGATGATAGCAGGGCCGGCGGCAGAGCGTGAACGAACACCCGGCCGTTAGGCAGCCGGAAGCGCAACCTTTTCCGCCAGGAGGCGGATGCGCCTGCCGAAGATGGCGCCGTGCATGGCCAGCAGCGGCCCAATGCTGGCGTAGATCCAGCCCGCCCAGTCCGGACTTCTGATCGCCACTACAAACGATGTGATCCCGACCAGCGCAAGTATGACATTTTCCTGTATCGAGAAACGCGTTACCGATACCTCCACAGGAGTTAAATCCAGTTCCCGCCGCAGTCGGTACGCGTGAACATACATCAAGACAAAAAGTAGGAAAACGCACACGAATCCCAGGGCATAGATTCGCATCAGCACCGAGCCTTCGTGCCATGCAAGCCCCATCTCGGATCCGGATAACTCGGAAAATACCAGCGTGAAAACAAACTTCAAGGGATATACATAGAACAAAACCAGGAAAAGCAGAACCACATTGAGGAACACCGTATACGGATCTTCCAGTCCGTAGCGGCGCGAAAACTTGTAATGCGTCCTCCAGATCAGCGCCAGTTGCGCAAAGCACGCCGCGAAGGGAAGGAAGCCGCGCATATCGACCATCAGTTCCGCATAGGTATGCGGCACTTCCAGCGATACCACCAGCAGCGTGATGGCGAAGCCAAACACCACATCGCAAAAAGCTTCGAGGCGCGTGATCTCGCCGCCGCGCCAGCGGAAATATTTCTCCGGAACTATCGCCGGCCGGTGCGGCGCAGTTGCGTGGAGCAGTGCTGCCGGCGCCGGGGTATTCGGGTTCTCGCTCATGCCGTTGATTGTCAACGCTCAGTAGCTCGTTGGCAATTGAAAATCCACACGGCCGTCTACCGTGCCACTTCGCTCATCAGCGCCAGGAGATTTCCCTCGGAGTCGTGGAAGTGCGTCATCCACAGGTCGTGCGACGGCATTTTCGCGATCAGGTGCGGCTCGTCCTCCAATTGCACTCCGCATTCCTTCAGCTTGCTGTACGCCCCCTGAATGTCGGGCACCGCAAAATACAAAATCGAACTGGGATGATCGAACTCCGGCTTCTCCGCGCACTGCAGCATCAGCCGCACCCCGCCGCAGTCGAAAAATACAAGCCCCGGCGGCGCCTTGAAAAGCAGCTTCAGCCCCAGCTTATCCTCGTAGAACGCGGCCGCGCGTTCAACGTCTTTCGCGTTAATGGCGATCTGCCCCAGGCGGGTAATTCCAATTCCGGTTACAGTTGCGCCCATGTGTTTGACCTCCCACCTAAAATTAGTTAGCATCGCTAACTATATCCGATGGCCTTGATGGAACCCCTCGCCTGCGTCTCAACTCGGGAGCAGTTCCAGCAGCCGCCCCTTGTCCCTCGCGGGGAACTTTCCATGACATCCTGGGTTGTGACACTTTAGAAAGTGTTCCATTCGGCAATCTCACGCGTCCCTCTACTTGCTAGCTTGCTCTTCATGGGGAGAACTTATGCCCACCAACTCACTTCGAACTCCCGCAAAACTCCTGGCCGTGGTTGCGCTGGCCCTGGCCTTGGCCTCCTGTTCCAACACACCCCCGATCGTCTGCAACGCCCTCCCCAGCAGCAGTGCTACCTGCACGTGCGGCTCGGGAGTGTCGGCCTGCCCGATCCAACCCGGTCCAGAATTCCTCTACGCCGTCGGCAGCGGCCAGATTCTGGCCTTCAGCGTTGATCACAACAGCGGAGCCCTTACCGCAGCTGGCTCCGTCACCGGTCCCTCCATGAGCTTCGGCTTGGCAGCCGTGAACAATCAGTTCCTGTACGCTTCCGACTCCCTTGCGGCCCAGTTAGACGGCTTTTCCATCAACCAGAAAACCGGCGCCCTCACTGCACTCAGCGGCTCACCTTTCCCGACCGCACCTTTCAGCTTTCCCGTGGGTCTGGCCTCCCCGGCGGCCAGCAGTCTTCTGTACGCCGCCGACGCCGGCAGGGTCGATGCGTTCACCGTAAGCTCAAGCGGCGCACCCACGGCGCTTTCGGGATCCACTTTCTCCTCGGGGACCAATCTATTTCTCACGGTCGATCCTTCTGGCCACCTCCTCTACGCGTCGATTGACGATCCCCCGGGTGGCATCTTCGGCTTCACGATTGATTCCGCTGGAGCGCTCACCGCAGTGCCGGGTTCGCCGTTTGCTATTCCGGGGCAGACTGTTTCCAACAGCCGCCCCTTCGGCATTGTCGACACCGGTTCCTACGTTTACGCCGCGCTTTCGGGCACGAACCAGATTGCCGCCTTCTCCATCGTGAGCGGCACTGGCGCCCTCGTTCCGGTGCCCGGCTCTCCCTTCTCCACGGGAGCAACTCCCGCCGCACTCGTCTTAGCCAGCGGCTTCCTCTACGCGCTCAATGACGGCGGGATTTCCGGCTACAGCATTAATTCAAGCACTGGTGTTCTGACTCCACTCTCGGGTTCTCCTTTTGCCATCATCGGCGGGGCGATGACCGCCGATTCCCTTGGCCAATACCTTTACGTCTCCGGACTCACCGGCATTCAAGCCTTCAACCTCAATTCCACCAGCGGCGCGCTTACCGCAGTGACCGGTTCGCCTTTCTCGGCAGGCGAAGCCACGGTGTTGACTGTCGTCCAGATCCCTCCACCGTAGCCCTTGTTCGTTTTTCGTAACAAGCACAAGTTCCCGCTTGCAAGCTCCCCTCCCGCGTTCTACCATTCGCCGCGCAGTCTTCCCCACAACCGATGTTGGGCCCTGATTTCATCCTGGACCGGGATCCTCACGGATCTCTTAATGCCAGATCTCAGCTCTAACCAGAAAGGAAACCGCAGCCATGGCCATAAGGAAGCTCGACACTCACCCCACAGAAGCGGGTAAGAGCGTCGCCGTAAAGTCCGACCCAACCAGAATCGATCCCCTTAAACTGAAACTCGGCAAACACGCGGCGCGGCATGACCCGCGGACTTTGCTGCTCGCGTCTTACGCCACGCCCGCCCTGCCTGCGCCGCCGCCTAAACTGAACCTGGCCACCAAGGTCAAAGGCGCATGGGGCATGATGGATAATGACCAGCTTGGCGATTGCACCTGCGCTGCCGCCGGCCACCTCATCATGGAATGGACGGCAAACGCCCAATCCAAAATGGTCACCCCGCCCGACGCGCAGATCGTGGATGCGTATTCCGCCATCACCGGCTACAATCCCACTTCCGGAGTCAACGACAATGGCGCGGTGGAACTTGATGTTCTGAACTACTGGCGGCAACATGGCATTGCCGGCCATAAAATCGACGCCTTTATCGCCCTCGAACCTTCCAACCACGTCCACGTCATGGATGCGGTCTGGATCTTCGGCGGCTGCTATATCGGAGTGGCCCTGCCCAAGAGCGCGCAGGCGCAAACCAGCAGCAAGCAGACTTGGTCCGTTCCTCCGCAAGGCACCGGAGGCGATGGCGCGCCCGGTTCCTGGGGTGGACACGCCGTCCCCGTAGTCGCATACGACTCCCGCGGCCTCACCGTCGTCACCTGGGGTGCCTTGCAAACCATGACTTGGGGCTTCTGGGCGGCCTACTGTGACGAGGCTTACGCCATTCTCAGTCCTGATTTCCTCTCGAAGAAAGGCGGCAAGACCGCCACGCCCACCGGCTTTGATTTGGCGCAATTGCAGGCAGACCTGGCCGACTTGAAGTGATGAACCGTTGACACTGAGCCTGTCTCGTGCAGGCGGGCTCACTTCGCGCACAAGGGGACTGGATGACGTATGGGTGCTTTCAGCATCGCTTTCGATACCATCATAGTGGGCTCGCTGGCTCTTCCCTGGGTATTCCTCGTCATCCACCTCTTCTTCTCCAACAACGAACTCCGTATCGGAAAGCTTCTGGAGTGGGTGAGTAAACAAAACCAGCCCGCCGTGGCTGGTGTTCTGTTATTCGCCCTGGCTTATTCACTAGGCTCGGCCGTATCTCGCATCGCGCAAGATTTCTTCGATGACGATGACCTTCACTTTCGCGTATCGAACTATTTGTTCCGGGTGGGAGTGACCGAGAGCAGTGTCCGCACCGATGTCTCTTGTCACACTCTTCCTGCCAAATCGGCGGCTCCGAAGGCCCCCGACCCGCTCGCCGAGAAGCGCGAGACCTTCAAGAACAACAATCCCGATTGCACATATACCGGCAGGTGGTTCGTCCGGCAAACCGTCGATCCGATCACCAACCAGCTGATCACGGCCAAGTGGATCAGCGAGCAGGAAGATGGGGCGGAAGAGATTTTCCGCTTCCAGGAAGCCGCTGTTCTGTTGCAGGGAACCGATGCCACCGAGAAACTCCGCCAGTTTCACGAACAGATCATGGTGCTTCGAGGCGCTGCATTTAATGCAATGTTGGCGTTCTCTTTATGCCTGTTCTGGTGGGTCTCCAAATTCCAGTCCCCGCTGCGATGGGCGGTGCTGTTACTTTACCTCTTCCCGGGAGGAGTCACGACATGGAACCACTATCGCGGCCACCCCAACGGTCCTCCCTTCATGGAATTCACTTTGCTGATCCTTGCGGCCGCGGGTTTCCGCCTGCTGTGGCAGCGCAGGGCAAGAAAAAAGGGTGCTCTCCAGGAGCCTCAAGCACAGAACGAGCGGGGCGAGATTCGAGTTGCCTATCTTCTCTTGTCATTGTTTCTTACCGTCGCGGCCTTCCTGGGATGGTGGGCCACTCAGGTGCTTTACGACCAGCAGGTTATTTATTCCTATCGAGCCTCGAGCGAGTCTCCGGTCAAGGTGATCATGCTCAGTCCGAAATAGAGCCTGCACAACCTGCCTCCAGACGTAAGAGCGTACTCTTCCGCATTGGTTTAGAATGTCTGCCTCAGTGAGGACGCATTTCTCGACACACTCTACAATTCACTGACGGGGAAAAAGACCGGGAAATTCATCAAGCACAATTGACGCCGTCGCACCCGTTTCTGAGGAGACTCATTCTACTTTGCGCCTGACTCGCCGCGAATTTGCGAACTCCGCCCTGCTCGCAGCCGTCGCATCTGCGCTGCCGGCCGGCCTGCTGTCCAGCTGCAGCACATCGTCTAATGCAGCGCGCACCGCCGGTTCTGCGTCCGTTACCGGTTCCCCCCCCAGGCGCTTCGACGCTTCCGCCGAGATCGCCTTTCCCCGCAATTTCTTCTGGGGCACCGCAACAGCCGCTTATCAGATCGAAGGTGCGTGGAAAGAAGATGGCAAAGGCGAGTCGATCTGGGACCGCTTCTCCCATACTCTGGACAAAATCAAGAACAGCGACACCGGCGACGCAGCCTGTGACTCCTATCATCGCTGGCGCGAAGACATCGCGCTCATGCGAGCGATGAATTTGAACAGTTACCGCTTCTCGATTTCCTGGCCGCGCATTCAGCCCGCCGGTTCCGGTCCTGCGAATTCCAAGGGTGTCGATTACTACAGTCGCCTCGTCGATGCCTTGCTGGAAGCCCGGATTCGCCCATTCGTCACGCTCTATCACTGGGACTTGCCGCAGGTGTTGGAAGATGCTGGAGGCTGGACCAATCGCGATGCCGCCGCCCGCTTTGCCGACTACGTCGAACTGGTGACTCGTGCCCTGGGCGACCGCGTTTCCGACTGGATGCTGTTCAACGAGCCCCTGGCCTTCACCTACCAGGGTTATCTCGACGGTACGCACGCTCCCGGACGCAGCAGCATCATCGACTTCCTGCGTGCGTCGCATACGGTGAACCTGGCGCAGGCCGCGGCCTTTCATGCATTGAAGGCAGTTCGTCCTTCAGCGCGCGTAGGAACCGCGTTCAGCATGTCTTCATGTGAGCCCGCGACAAACTCCGAAGAAGACCGTCTGGCGGCCGAACGCTGTCACGCCATCACCAACCTGTGGTTTCTGGAGCCGCCGCTCAAGGGGCGCTATCCGGAAGCGCTGTCGTTTCTTCCCGAGACTGCGATGAGGATCAGGTCGGGCGACCTCGACAAAATGCGGGTGCCGCTCGATTTCATCGGCATCAATCTCTACTATCGAACCGTCGCCTCGGCGCCCGGCGCGATGGAGCGACTTTCCCACGCGCAGCAGTGGCTGTTCCCGGTGAAGACGGTTGCCGGCCAGCAGGGCGCCAAAGCCGACAACGGCTGGGAAGTCTGGCCGCAGGCGCTGTATGACATCGTCACGCGCATCACCCGCGACTTCAACCGCCCGCAAATCGAGATTACCGAGAGTGGCTGCGCCTACAACGACGGTCCCGACGCCAGCGGCGTGATTCGCGACACGCGCCGCATTCAGTATCACCGCCAATATCTGCAAGCGCTCGCTCAGTCCATTGCCGACGGCGCGGACGTCCGCGGCTATCATGCGTGGAGTCTGCTCGACAACTTCGAGTGGGCGGAAGGCTTCAGTCAGCGCTTCGGCCTGGCCTATGTGGATTTCAAGACGCAGCAGCGTACCATCAAAGAATCAGGCCGCTGGTATGCGAAAGTGGCCGCGGAGAATCGCGTGAGAGCTGCTACTTCTGCTGCATGACCAGTTCGCCGTTTTGCACTTTCACGTCGCCCACATAGTCGGGAAGCTTCAGCCGGTCGCGCTGTTCGGCCAGCCTTTTCTGCAGCGTGGGATTCACCAGCGAAACCGGTACGCTGAGATCTCCTACTTTGAACTCCGTCGGCTCAAACGTGGCGTATCCATCTTTCGAAGTCAGATGACCCGAGACGGTTACCCAAACCTCTTTCCCGGCGATAACGGTAAGAAACTGTCCTCGAACGACGTCGCCTTCAAAACTGACTTGCTGATCTTTGATGGTGGGCGCTCCGCTGCCGATGTTGGAATCGGCAGAAAGCTCCCCGGTTCCTGCGCCGAGGGCTTGCGACAACGCGGCCTCGACTTCGTCAGAATTAATGTGAACTTCGGCTTTGGCCTGAGGACTAGAAACAGGGCTGGAATAAACTCGCTCCGGATTCTGGGACTGCGAGGTCGGATAATTTCCAGTGGATGCCGCCGGGCCTTGCTGCGCGGCCTGTTCGAGCTGCTCCATCTTCTGCCCGAACGACTGAGCATTCGCCGCAATCGCAGCCGGAGATTGCGGCTGCGCCACCGGCGCCGGCTTCTTCAACACCAAAACAACGGCCACCAGCGAAGCGCCCAAGGTTGCAAGACTGATGATGCGGTCAAGTTTCATGAAAGGCCTTGAAGTAGTCGGCCCACAAAAGAGGCCTGGCATCATCGTATCGACAATATGAGGAACAACTCAGGTTGCAGAAGTCACAGAGAAAGGACACTCCTTTGGTCACATGGCCGCTTTAGGATTCGAGCCTCCTGGTCAGCAACTCATTCACCAACTGCGGATTCGCCTGGCCCTTGGAAGCTTTCATCACCTGGCCAACGAAAAAGCCGAGCATGGTCTTCTTGCCGGCGCGGTATTGTTCGAGCTGTTTGGGATTTGCGGCGACAACTTCGTCGATGATCCTCTCCAGAGCGGAGGTGTCTGAGGATTGCTGTGGACGGCCTTCTTCTTCGTATACTTCGGGGAAGTCTTTGTTGCGCTCGAAGCTGAGGTCGTAGAGATCTTTGAGCATCTTGCCGGAGATCGCTCCGCTCTCGACCAAATCGGCGGATGCTGCTACGCCTTTCATCGAAATCGGAGACTGCTCAATCGATACGCCCTTGGTCTTGAGTCGGCCCATCAGTTCGCCCTGGACTAAGTTTGCCACGCGCTTCGGATTCTTCGCCGCCTTCGCCGCCGCTTCGAACTGGTCGGCGAGCGACTTTGAGACCGTCAGCACCTGCGCGTCGTATTCGGTGATGCCATATTCCTTCACCAGCCGCGCGCGCCGCGCTTCCGGCAGCTCGGGCAGGGTCTTTGCGATCTCCGCCTTCCACTTCTCGTCCACTACCAGCGGCAGCAGGTCGGGCTCGGGGAAGTAGCGGTAGTCGTGTGCCTGCTCTTTCGAGCGCATGCTGTAGGTCTTGCCTTCGTGCGAGTTGTAGAGGCGCGTCTCTTGTATGACCTTGCCGCCACTCTCGATCACGTCGATCTGGCGCGCGATCTCGTAGACCAGCGCCTCGCGGATGAAGCGGAACGAGTTCACGTTCTTGATCTCGGCCTTCGTGCCCAGTTCCTTCTGGCCGCGCGGGCGCACGCTGACGTTGGCGTCGCAGCGCAGCGAGCCCTCCTCCATGTTGCAGTCGCTGACGCCGGTGTAGAGGATGATCTCCTTCAGGCGCGTCAGGTATTCGTAGGCCTCATCGGGCGTGGCGATGTCGGGCTCGCTGACGATCTCGATCAGCGGCACGCCGGTGCGGTTGAGGTCGATGGCAGTCTTCTCGTCGGAGTCGGGAAAGCCCTCGTGCAGGCTCTTGCCGGCATCTTCTTCGAGGTGCACGCGCGTGATGCCGATTTTTTTTACCCCGTGGTCCCCCGTGCCCTCCGTGGTTAAGGTTCCTACTTCGATGTATCCATGCTCAGCCAGCGGCTTGTCGTATTGCGAAATCTGGTAGCCCTTGGGCAGGTCAGGATAAAAGTAGTTCTTGCGGGCGAAGATCGATGTCTCATTGATGCGGCAGTTCAGCGCCATCGCCGCCAGCGTGGCGAACTCGACCGCCTTGCGGTTCAGCACGGGCAACGCTCCGGGCATGCCCAGGCACACGGGACAAACATTGGTGTTGGGCGGAGCTCCGAAGCGCGTGGAGCAAGAGCAGAAAATCTTCGACGCGGTCAGAAGCTGCACGTGAACTTCGAGTCCGATTACCGGCTCGTAGGTCGTGTTCGCGGCGACGGAGGTATCGGCAGAGGTCGACATCTTTTCGATTATAAGTTTCGGCGGTAGCTCGAGCTTAGGGTCAGAAGCCTTTAACCGCGAAGGTCGCGAAGAACTGCCTCGAAGGCCGCAAAGAAGGGCCCCGCCGGGACAGCATTCGGATACCTGATCCTGATCAAAAAAATTTGCAGATCGAATCTCGTAAAATCCTTGGAATCATGGAGTTACGGGACGTTGATCCGCATCGAATCCGGCTAAAATCTTGAAAGGAAAGGAGTTGCTTGCAAAATCTTCCATTCAAAGGACTTGGGTCGGCTGTCATTCGCGAAAGGCCGGAAAACCGCATGCCTCGCCCGTAAAATATTGCATTCACGGGAGTTATCTGGTTGCTATTCTTATGTCAAAGAGCAAATGCCTAGAGAGATAGGATTGCAGACTTCGGGATCGGAGTCAAGGAAATTCTTCCGGTTACTCCTACTATGTGGTATATACTACCTTGTGGTATATGTCGAATCGAAGGCCTTCACCGCGCGACTGCATCGACTTGCGGGAGCGTCGGCTTTGGATGTGCTTAATTCGATTCAGGCCGACCTGATCAAGAATCCTGAGCGCGGAGACTTGGTACAGGGACTGGGAGGGATTCGCAAGGCGCGATGTTCGAATCCGGGGCGGGGTAAGGGAAAGCGGGGCGGATTCCGATATCTGTTCTTGTACCTGGAAGATCGAAGCCAGATTCATCTGCTCTATTTGTTGGACAAGGACGAGCAGGAAGATCTGTCGGCCGATGAGCGCAAAGCGCTGCGAGCGTGGGTGGTCGAGATTAAGAGATCGAGAGGGGGACAGCAGATTCAATGAAAGCAAAAAAGAAAGTCCGAATTTTTGGTGAACTGAAGCAGGCTTTATCGGACGCGCTGGATCACGAACGAGGGAAGAAAACTGGGTTGCGCGTTAGCCAGTTGCCGCCTCCGCCGAAGGCGCTGACGCCGGGGCAGATTCGTGCGATCCGGGAGTCATTCAACGTGAGCCAGGCGGGCTTCGCGCGGATTATTAATGTCAGCGTCAATGCGGTGGAGAGCTGGGAGCAGGGCGTGCGGCGTCCGCGGGAGGCGACGTTGAAGCTGCTCGCTGTCGCCGGGAAACATCCTGAAGTTCTCTTGGCGAGCGAGTAGTTCGGATTTATCTGCCAGCCTGTTAGCGGTAGAAATCGACGATCATTGGGTGTATGGTTTCGTATGACAGCCACCGAGCTTGCCTCGCGCTGCCGCTTGGAGGCAACATGAGGGCGCTAAATGCACTCGCACTTTCCCTTGCAATGGCCCTGTTTTGCTTTGGTCAACAGCCGGAGCCAGCAACAACGCAGTCTCCCTCTCCGGCACAGGAACAGAAAACGGGCGCTTCCGCCGCCGCAGGCGCGAAAGGGACGCTCTACGTCTATTGGGTGCGGCTGGGAATCAGTGGCAACAAGCCCTCCGTTTACATCGACGAAAAAGAGATGCTGCGGATGAGGAGCGGGCACTTTCTTGGTGTGACTCTCGATCCGGGACCGCATGTGGTTCGCTCCACCGAGAAGGCTGCCGCCGTGACCCTGGATGTGAAACCGGGCGAGACCTACTACATCGCGTTGGGCTTCGCGGATGCTGGACTGAAAGTCCGCGTGGAAACGACGCTCGTAGATCCCGAACGAGGATGGGCAGAGCTGGCCAAGACAAAGCCGAGCGACGCGGGCGACCTCTACAATCACGACTTCGCGATTGTAGATTCCATGCCTCCGAAGCCGGCCCCTGCGCCGGTGCGGCAGGGCGAATGCCGAAGTGTCGCGGTTACGCCAAGCCGTTCCTTTTCTGCGGTGTCTGAATACAAAGTCGTGGATGTCTTCAACTACACTGGCGCTTACGTTGGGAAGAAGTACGAAATGAACGCCCTGCCGCTGGTGGCCCGGGAAGGTGTGCAGATTCTGATGTTGACCAAAGGCTATACGCCCGAGGACGTGACGTCGGCGCATAATTACTGTGAATCGAAAGCCAAAAAGGCGGCGGCTGCAGATGAAGCTGCGGCGTCTGGCGAACACCTTGCTGTTGTTTTCGACCAGCGCACGTGGCACCTTGGCTCCATGGAAATCCCTGGAGTGCAGCAACCTAAAGAATTTGTTCTCCCCGGCGAGACAGTTGACAACTGGACCGAACTGGTCACCGTGCAGTTGATGCCCGGATTCCAAGAGCGCGCGACGGCCGAAAGCGCCGCTCTCGAGTTTAAACAGAAGGTGCTAACGCCGTGTCCCAAAGCAACCTGGACTGTTCTTCAAGAGGGGAAGACCGACTTCACGTATGAATGGCAGACGACTGGTTGTAAGGGCTGGGACAATCAATATGAAGTGAGCCGGATCATTGCCGGCAAGACAGCGATGCATCGCATCGCATACACGAACCGAAAGCTCCCGATCCCCGAGGACCAGCGCCGTCAATGGATTGACTTGATAGGGAAGGCTAGCCTTCAAATGCCCGCGCCTGCGGGCCAGGCCGCGCCGCAGCCGGCACCTGGTCCGCAATAGGTGACAGCGCCGTAGAAAGTCGGGATTCCACCCTCGTTCGCGAAAAAGCTGAAGTTCGCAAAAGCCAAGAACCCCACTTTCCCGATCTAAGTCAAAATCAAGGTCAAAGGCGACGGACAGGAGTGTCCGTCCCACACGGGCAGTGGTCGTCCCTCACTTACGTTGTCAATCCCACATGTCGTTGCTACTTTCCTAACTGGATCTCGAAGTACATCAGCTCGCTGCCTTTGGCGTCGTTGACGCCGTTTACGTAGAGGTGGGCGCTGGCGAGGGGGGTGGGGAGGTCGGCGATGTCGAAGAAGAGGAATCCGGATTGGGTGGTGTGGGGCTCGACAGCTTTGGCGGCGAATTGCGAGGATTCGATCTCGTCCATTTCTTTCTTGCTGATGGTGCCCTTCACCTTTTTGCGCGGGATGGGAAAGGGTAGCGGGCTGGTCTCGGGATTGACGTTGGCCTGGGGATTGGAGAGGCGGCGGGAAATGTCGTCGGTGGAAATGGGCGTGAACTTGGCGCGGTTGACGGTGGTGAGCGTGACCTGCATGTTGGCGATGGAGACGGGCTGGTTGCCGTCGTTGGTGACGACGAAGAAGATGGGAAGGAATCCGTGCTCGTGGAAGTCGATGGAGAATATCTTTGCCTTGTCGCGAGTGTCGTAGGGGTCAGCGGCGATGGCGACTTTTTCGTCGGCGTGGTCGTCGTGCGCGGGATAAGTTTTCGCGGGCTGGGCTGCCGGCTTGACGAAGTCTTTCGCGGATAGCGAAAGAGTTAGGGCTACGGCGCAGATGAAGATCAGGGCGCGGGTCAGCGGGTGCATAGGGCGATTATAGAGGGGAATACGATTCGGTCTGGATAGCGTCTCCAAAATCTTTACCACAGAGGACACGGGGGAACACAGGGTAAACCAGGGTCTTCATTAGAGGGCTGGCCGGAGTTTGTTTAGAATGGCTGCACTTGATCTCATCTCTATACAGCTTTCTCTACAGCGTGGCGCTGGCGCTGGGGATGTTGGTGAGCCTGCCTTACTGGCTCTACCAGATGGCGCGCCACGGCAAATACCGCAAGGGGCTTGGCGAGAGGTTGGGACGCGTCCCTTCCCGGCTTCGATTGGAACAAGAGCCGGTAATCTGGGTGCACGCGGTTTCGGTGGGCGAGGTGCTGGCGGTTGCGGGGTTGGTGGAGGAACTTCGCAGGCGTTCGCCGCGGCATAGGATATTTGTTTCCACGACTACCGATACGGGTCAGGAGCTGGCGCGCAAACGCTTTGGCGAGGAGAACGTATTTTACTTCCCCATGGACTTCGCGTTTGCGATTCGTCCGTACCTGCTGGCGTTGCGTCCGCAGATGGTGGTGATCGCAGAGACTGAGTTCTGGCCCAACTTCATACCGCTGGCGCGTGCCAGCGGGGCGCGGATTGCGGTGGTGAATGCCCGCATCTCGGACCGGTCGTGGCCAAGCTATCGGCGATTCCGCGGATTGTTACGCAGGCTGCTGGCTCACGTGGATTTGTTTTTGGCGCAGACGCAAGAGGACGCGGCGCGGCTGCAAGATATTGGCGCCCGTCCGGAGCGCGTGCGCGTTGCAGGAAATCTTAAGTTCGATATTCCTGTGCCGGCTCCGCCTGCCATTGTGGAGACTCTACGGGAATCGCTTGCTACGAGCGCTGCCGGCCCGATTTTGGTTTGCGGCAGCACTGTGGAAGGCGAAGAGCCACTCCTGTTGAAGGCGTTTGAGAACCTGCTGGTGCAGCATCCGCGGGCGGTAATGATTCTAGCGCCTCGGCATCGCGAGCGCTTTCCTGCCGTGGCCGCGCTGCTGGAGCAGATGTCGATCCAGTTCTGCCGGCGATCCTCATGGAAGGGCGGCGGAGCTTTGGCGGGAGGGGTGTTTCTGCTGGATACGATTGGAGAATTGGCGGCGCTGTATGCGCTTGCCGACGTCGCGTTTGTGGGAGGAAGCCTGGTGCCGCGCGGCGGTCACAACCTCATCGAACCGGCGCAGTATGGAGTGGCCACGGTGGTGGGCAATCACACGGAGAACTTCCGCGACATTGTGAGTCTGTTCCAGAGCCGCGATGCGGTGCGGATCGTTGGTCTGGCGGAGCTGCCGCTCGTGCTAATGGAGTTGCTGGCCCACGATGCGGAACGCATGGCACTAGGGCAGCGCGCCGCTGAGACCATGAGATCGCAAATTGGGGCGACGGCGCGAACGGCCGATGAACTGCAGGAGTTGCTGGCGCGGAAATGACCCCCAATCCTTTGTCTGCGATCTATGGCGGCGTAGTCGGGGCGCGCAACGCGCTCTACGACCGCCGCGTTCTCCGCTCGCGGGCGCTGCAAGGATCTGTTATCAGCGTGGGAAATCTTTCGACCGGAGGCTCGGGAAAAACTCCACTCGTCATTCTGCTCGGCGAGTTGTTGAAGGCGCGGGGAATCCGCTTCGATGTACTCTCGCGCGGTTACAGACGAAAGACTCGCGGAGTCTTGCTGGTGGACCCTGGCGGGTTGCCGCGGGATTTTGGCGACGAACCTTTGCTAATTGCCAGACGGCTGCAAGCGCCGGTGGTGATTGGGGAAGATCGTTATGAAGCCGGCCGATTTGCCGAAGCGCGCTTCGGTCCGCAGATACATTTGCTGGATGATGGATTTCAGCATCGCGGGCTGGCTCGACACTTCGACATTGTGCTGGTGACGCCGGAGGATGCGCGCGATCGGTTGCTGCCTGAGGGACGATTGCGGGAGCCTTTGCGGTCTTTGCAACGAGCGGATGCTGTGGTGTTGGCCAGCGGTGCTTCGGCGGAATCGTTTCCGCTGGCGGACAAAATGGTGTGGCGGGTGCGGCGTGGCATCGTGACGCACCATATCCCTGAGCGGCCGGTGGTGTTCTGCGGCATCGCTCGGCCGCAAAATTTCCTGCTGCAGTTGCGCGCCGCGGGGATTGATCCGGTGGCTGAAGCACTCTTCCAAGATCATCACACTTACACCGAAAAAGACATACGCGATCTGCTGCAACTCAAGCTTCGAAGCGAAGGGGGCGGATTCGTCACCACAGAGAAAGATGCGGTGAACCTAGGCGGCTATTTGGACGCGCTGGCGCCGCTGGAGGTCGTCCCGGTAAAGATGGAACTGGCCGACGCCAATAACGCTGTGGATACGATGCTGCGCGTGATTGAGGAGCGGCGGCGGCGTTCATGAGAAAATGCCCTGACGGCTTGACAGGGAAGCGAGCCGAACGCGCGAGTAATGCGTCGCCAAAAACGCGACGCATCGCGCGGCTCGCCCAGATCCTTCGCGGCGCAAACAACGCTTGCTCAGGATGACAAGAATCCTCGATGACGAAACGCTTAAAGGACGTTGAGCGGCTGCGGAAGATTGTCGAAGCGTTCCCCAAGGTCACGATTACGGTATTGGGGGATCTGGTGGCGGATGAATTCGTGTACGGGGAAATCTCGCGTGTGTCGCGCGAGGCTCCGGTGCTGATCCTGAAACATCGCGAGCGCACCGTGGTGCCGGGCGGCGGAGCCAATGCGGTCAACAATCTGGCCGATCTGGGAGTGAATGTGCTGCCGGTCGGCGCAGTGGGTGATGACGAGCCGGGACGGCTGCTGCTGAAATTCTTTCGCCACAAGCGCGTTCCAATCAGTGGCGTGCTGAAGGATAAGAGCTACACGACGGTCACGAAGACGCGCATTCTTGCGGGCATGACGCACAATACGCGGCAGCAGGTGGTGCGGGTAGATCGCGAGCCCGAGAATCCTCCGAACCGGCACCTGACGCGCGAGTTGTTTCTGGCGGCGCGGGAATATCTGCGGGCCTCGGATGCGCTGCTGGTTTCCGACTACGGATACGGGTCTGCGAGTCCAGCGATTGTGAATGCGCTGCGGCAAGCCGGGCGGCGAAGAGCAGTGCCGGTCCCGTTGATTCTGGATTCGCGATACCGGCTGCTGGAATATTCCGGGGCAACAGCGGCGACTCCGAATGAGCCCGAAGTGGAGGCAGCTTTGGGCGCGCGCATTGGGAACGATTGGGGAAAGCTGGTTCAGGCTGGGGCGCAAGTGATGGACCGGATGAAGTTGCAGTCGCTGCTGATCACGCGGGGGCGCGACGGCATGGTCGCCTTTGATGACGGGCACGCGCCCGTCGACATTCCGATTTTCGGTTCGGACGAAGTTGCGGATGTGACGGGGGCGGGCGATACGGTGATTGCGGCGTTCAGTGCGGCACTGGCCGCGGGGGCTACGGCGGAAGACGCGGCGCAGTTGGCGAACTACGCGGGCGGAATTGTGGTGATGAAGCGGGGCACGGCGACGGTTTCCCGGGAGGAACTGTTGCGTGCGATTGAGCAGGCTCCGCCTTCAACTCGAGTTCACTGATTTTAAATCTTTTCCGGAAACCGGCGCGGGACAAAATAGAGATGAGCAATGACAAGATTCTGGGGCGCGAGCAGCTCCGCGAGCGCGTGGAGCAGTGGCGGCGCGCGGGCCAGAGCATCGTCATGGGCAATGGCAATTTCGATCTGCTGCATGTGGGTCACGTGCGCTATTTGCGGGGCGCGAAGGCCCTGGGTGGCAAGCTTGTGGTAGCGATCAATTCCGATGAGTCGGTTCGCGCGCTCAAGGGCGACGGACGTCCAGTGATACCGGCGGAGGAGCGTGCCGAGATTGTTGCTGCGCTGGGCGACGTGGACGCTGTTGTCATTTTCGCTGAACGGGATGTTCGCGGGCTGATTCGCGAGATTCGTCCAGACATTCATGCCAAAGGTACTGACTACACAGTCGACTCGGTTCCGGAGCGCGATGCGGTGGCGGAGTATGGCGGGCGCGTGGCGATCGTCGGCGATCCGAAAGATCATTCCACCAGTGAGATTATTCGCCTGCGGCTGGGGTCGAGGCAGCCGTGAGTTTCGATACGGCTGGCCTTGATATTAATTCCGAAAGAAAGATCGAGCGGCTGCTGATTGTGCGGCTCAGCGCTCTTGGAGACGTGATCCATACGCTGCCCGCGGTCCGTGCGCTGCGCGAGGCGTTTCCCCGGGCGCACATTGGCTGGCTGATTGAGGAGCGTTGGGCTGAACTGCTATGCGCGCCCGGATCTGCACGGCGTGGCTCGCGGTCGGCAATGCGGCCGCTGGTGGACGAAGTTCATACCGTGAACCTGAAGGCGTGGGGGAAGTCTTTGTTTTCGCTTTCGACTCTACAGGGGATCGCCACGGTTTGGAACGATGTGAGGGACGCGCACTACGACGCAGCGGTGGACCTGCAGGGAGCGTTGCGGTCGGCGGCGCTGGCGAGGTTGGCGGGGGCGCAAGTGGTGCATGGCGCGGCGGAACCGCGAGAGTCGCCGGCCAGCTTGTGGTATACGCGGATAGTAGTCGCGCGTGGCCGTCATGTTATCGAGCAGAATCTTTCGGTTGCGGAAGCGCTGTGTGAGTATCCGAGGGGAACTTCGCCGCCGGATATTTCTGGCGATTTTCCTCATGATCTTGAGGCGGAGGGACGAATCGGGCAGCGTCTTGCGGAACACGGCGTTGGCGACTTCGCGATTCTGAATCCGGGGGCGGGATGGGGTGCGAAGCGATGGCCCGCGGAGCGGTACGGCGAAGTTGCGCGCAAGTTGGCAGATTCTGGCGTGCGTTCGATTTTGAATTATGGTCCGGGCGAAGCGGAGTTGGTGCGCGCGGCTGAGGCGGTGAGTGGAGGAACGGCGCGAGGAATGAGTTGTACGATCACGGAATTGATTGCGTTGACGCGGCGGGCGCGTTTGTTTGTCGGTGGCGATACGGGACCGCTGCATCTGGCTGCGGCGTTGCGGGTTCCCGTGGTCGCGATCTATGGGCCTACGGATCCAGCGCGCAACGGACCTTATGGGACGCGCAGCATCGTATTGCGGAGTGCGGAGAGCGTGACGTCCCACGCGCGGCGCGGGGAGGGCGACGAGGGCATGTCGGCGATTGGGAGTGAGGCAGTGGCGGCGGCGGCACGCGAGTTGATGGCGACCTCAGGGGCTAAAGCCCTTTGCTAATAAAGATGGGCGTTTATCGCAGCGCTGGAAGCACTGCGCCACCCAAAACGAGTCCGGATTCGCATCGTGCCTTCCGAACACCCGCACAAGACTGTTGGCTTGGAACATATGGCTGAGTGGTCAAAAATCGCAAGGCGGATACGGGTACCGCTGGGATTTCTTTTTGCCGTGCTTTATTTCTGGCTGGCGCGGCCTTCGTGGCGGTCGCTGATGTTGGGCGCGATTGTGGTGGCGCCAGGGCTGGTGATTCGGGCGCTGGCCTCGGGGCATGTGCGCAAGAACGAGGCACTGGCGGTTTCGGGTCCTTATGCTTATACGCGCAATCCACTGTATTTGGGATCGCTGCTGATGGGGCTGGGATTTTGCGTGGCGGCGCGTAGTTGGTGGGTAGGCGTGGCGCTGGTCGGGATGTTCTTTGTTATCTATCTGCCGGTGATCTTCGACGAAGAAGCATTCCTGCGCCGGACGTTTCCTGACTTCGAGGAGTATGCGCGGCGGGTGCCGAGAGTGTTGCCGAGGCTCAATCGTCAATCGAGTGACCAGAAAGAAGCTCCAGCGGGATTTTCTTGTGATTTGTATTTGAAGCATCGCGAGTACAACGCGCTGCTGGGAGTGGTGGGCATGATGGCGGGTCTCGTTCTCAAGATGACGTTTTTCGTACACTAGGGGGTTCCGAACGAATCTCGCTGGCTAGAAGAACACCTTGAACAAGCTGCTTGTGCAGCAGCTTAGGGGTGGACTAAGATGTGCACCGTGGAAATCCAGTATCTCGCCGAGGAGTACCGGGGGAAGACGGACGAAGAGTTATTGCGACTGGCACTTGATCCAGAGCAACTGACTCCCGAGACCAACGTCGTCCTCCATGATGAACTTGCACGGCGAAGAATAAACAATGCGGAAGGATTAAGCGCTTTTCGTAAAGAGGAAGAACAGCGCAAAGAGGAGCAGCGGAAGAACATTGGAAGCCTGTTCGTTTTTCATCCGTATGGCATTGGTCGTAAGCGGTTTGGAAAAGCTGGGCGCATCTACAATCCCGAAACTGGGATGGAACGGTTTAAGACGACCGTATTCGTTGTGCTGTTCTGGCTCCCTCTGATACCTACGGGGACGTTCCTGATAGAAAGGAAGCGTGCCTTCCTTTCCAACCAAATGAAGGTTCTGGAGAAGCTCCCTCTCGACTGGGAGCAAGTGCTTACGGTGTGGGTGATTACGTCTGCAATCCTTCTGGTCGTAATCCTAATGTTCAGGCTGCTCCCTCGCTTCCTCTACCGAGCATGAAACTCGAGTTGTGATTACCTCTGCGCAACCAATTCTCGCGCGCGGCTTAACTCCGGCCGGGTGGAGTTTGAGCCGTCACAGACTTTCAGCAGCAGCGCGTAGTATTCCGTGGCATCTTTCTGCTTGCCGGCGGCTTCGGCGGCACGGGCGGCGCCGTAGAGGCCGTCGAAGCGGTTGGGGTTCAACTTCAGGTCGGTCTGATATTCCGCGAGTGCCTGTTGTGGACGCTTGGCCTCAAGTAGCATGTCGGCGAGCATTTCACGCGCCGGGATGCTTCCCGGTTCGTTCCCCAACTTGTCGTTCTTATCGGCGACAGCGCGCAGGCTGGCAATGGCCTCGTCATCCTTACCTTGGGCGTGAGCAATCCAGGCGGAGGCTTCCTGGTAATCCTGCCAGACTGCCTCGGCGTATTCCGTCTTCTTTTGATCGACGAACTCTTTGTGGATCGTCTCAATCTGTTTCTGGTCTTTGCGGGCCTGCGTGAGATTCCCGCTTCGTGCAGCGCCAATGGCCCGCGCCCAGTAGGTGACTGCTTGATCGCCGCGCATTCCTCCGTGCACCAACTGAAGTGCGGCCCCGTCCGTTCCCTCAGGAAGCTGAAGTGCGGCTGCATCAGTCCAGTGGCGGAGTTCAAGATCGTAAAGTGCGGGGAAGGTAGTGAGAGCATTGAATTGCGGGTCGAAATCGGAACCGTACATCGACTTCATGTGAGGCATCGCTTTGACTTCGTCGATCACCTTGGCGGCGTCGACCTCGCGTCCGCTTTGCAGATAGGCGTAGAGCAAGAACCCCATGGCGTGGAACTGATGGCCTTCGCCGCCCATGTGCATGGCGGCGGTCTTACGTGTGGCGGCGATGGAGGCGAGGTTCGAGTTGATGTCATCCTGCCAGAGCCCAACGCGGGCGAAGATGTGCGAAGGCATGTGCAGGGCGTGCGGAGCAGAGGGCGCGATCTGCGCGTAACGGCGGGCGGCGGGCAATCCCAGTTGAGCGAGTTGCGGCTTGTCGTAGCTGTGGATCAGATAGTGAGCGACACCGGGATGGTCGGGCTCGATGGCAAAAAGTTTTTCCAGAATCGCGGCGGCCTGTTTGCGGTTGGCGAAGGTGGCATCGTCGTGCGGTTCGGATGCGAGCAGAGAGAGAGCGTAGAAGGCGGCGGCTTCGTGATCATTAGGGAAGGCATGAAGCGTTACCCGCATCGCATCGGAGTATGCTTTGGCGCGGGCCGCGTGATCGGACTTTTCCGAGTCGCCATAAAACGCGCCAATAGCCGCGATATAGGCGTGCTCTCGCTGCGTGGCTTTGTTTGGAAGCTGCTCCGCCAGCTTTTTCGCTTGATTCGCTTCGTCCAGCCCGCGCGCGATCAACTTGGGGTCGGGCTCGTTCCACAGTTGGTGCCACAGGCTCATGGCGACACCCCAATGCGCCATGGCGCAGTGAGGATCGTCGGTGGCAATCTGCTGGAATTCTTTTTCTGCTTCTTCATACCAGAAGGAGTGGAGGAGGGCGACGCCGCGCTGAAAGTGCTTCTGAACGTTGGGGGCGCAGGAAACCGGGAAGGTGACTGTACCCAGTTGTGCCGCAGTCAGATCTTCGTGGTGATGGCCGTCTTTGTCGTCGTCGGCGAGGGCAGTGAGCGTGAAGCTAAAGGAAAAGAGCAGCAGATACGCAAGACGTTTCATAGGAACTCCACGAGAAGCGAGTTTAGTGGAGCGCAAAGGCAGGGTCAAACGCTGTGCGACGGCCGGAGCGCCTCGCTTCGCTCGGCGGACGGCCGAGGGGGCTGTCCCCACATGAGCAGCTAGAATGCCTGGATCTTCACGACTTGCGACTTCGGACCCGCGCCCATTGCTACGAGTTCCATCTCGTCTGAGCGCTCTTCATCCACCGGAGTCAGCGCGATGTCGGTGTAGTTGCGAGCGTCGGGATCGCGCTTCAGACGGCGGCGGAAGCCGCCGTAGCGCCAGACCAGCGCTGCCAGCTTGACGTGCTTGGACAGCAGATCGAAAACATAGCGCGGATAAAACGCCCAGGGACTCTCGACCGGGAGCGTGGGGCGGCGGTCTTTGCGGTACTTGCGGCGCAGGTAACCGCCTTCGAGCGGGTCGATCTTCTCCAGGGCGACCATGGCGTAGTACCAGAGCAGCAGAAACGTCATGTTGCCGGCGTTGCTGTCGGTGGCGACCGAGCGGCGCATCACTGTCTCCAGGTGCTCGGGTGAATAGAACGCGGCCCAGGAATCGTGATAGAGCTTCTGCCACTGTTCCGGCGACATGGTGGAGTGCGTGGTGGTCACGTGCTCCAGGTCATACTTGTTGAGGTCGGGATCAAGATATGCGCCGGCTTTGTGGAGCTTTTGATGGTCCTCAGAGCCGGGCAGCGGGGTGAGGCAGTGCGGCTCCAGCAGATCGATGGGCAGCTCGCGCTGGATGATTTCAATATCACGCAAGACTGATTCGGGCGTATCTGAGGGGAAGCCGATGATGTATCCGGCGAAAACGGTGGCGCCGGCTCTTTTCCACTCCAGCAGCATCTTGCGGTATTCGGCCACTTTGTTCTGCTTCTTTCGGGCTCCGAGTAACGCGTCGGGATTGATGCTCTCGAGGCCGATGAACACGCGCGCCACCCCGGCGCGGCCCGCCTTCTCGATGAAATGAGGAAGGCGGTGGCACATGGTATCGACCTGAATGACGAACTTTATGTTCAGTTTTTCCTGCTCGCGCATGGCGATGAGGCGGTCGAAAACTTTTTCCCAGTCGGTGTTGCGGGCGAAATTGTCATCCGTGATGAAAAAGCGGTTGATGCCCTGTGCCAGGTTGCTGCGAACGATCTGCTCGATGTCATCGGCGGAGCGGCGGCGGGATTTGCGACCCTGCACGTTGATGATGGTGCAGAAGGAACACAGGAACGGACAGCCGCGGCCGGCGTCGAAAGTAGTGATCTTGCCGCCGGTGCGCTTCACGCGGTGGGCGGGAAGAATCGGCATGGGGACGCCGTCGAGCGAGGGCAGGTCGGCCATGTAGTTATAGAGAGGCTTCAGGGTGCCGTTCCAGGCGTCGCGCAGAACCAGGTCGAGGCGGCCCTCGGCTTCGCCAGCGAATAACGAGATGCCGAGGTCCATGGCTTCTTTGAGTTCGGACGGCAACTCCGGCAACATCGACAAGCAGCCGGAGACATGAAAACCGCCGATGCAGACTGAAACTCCGGCAGCACGCAGGGGACGGGCAAGATCCATGGCGTGGGGAAATTGATTGGACTGCACTCCCACAAGAGCGACCATGCCGCGGCCGCCCCGGAGTTGCCGGGCGATACGTTCCGGCTTGATGCGGGTATTGGTTTCGTCGAAGGCGCTGACTTCAATCTCAACGTCATCGCCGAGAACGCGGCGCTCTTTGCAATCCAGCGCCAGACCGTTGAGCACGGCCAGCGTATTGGATGGAATGGCGGAACGGAACCACTGGATGACGTAGCCGTCGTCATCATAGTGCGACGGCTTGACCAGTACCAGCGAGAATCGTTTCGAGGAGCGCGAACTCATCTCCGCCTTTCTTCTTGAGATGGGGCTTTGGAAGGAGAATATCACGGGAGGAAACTATGCCGAGAGATGATTCAGCCCGGTAAACGGAGAAAAACGCGTAATCGAGCCTACAGCGCTGTCTGCCACCATACATTGGTTGGTATGCTGGCGGACAAAGCGAAGTTCTGGTAAACTTCGCCGCAATCGGTTCTGGGTGCATTTACGCCACTTGGCGTGCATTTTTAGCTTTGGCGAAACCGGCCGGAGGTAAATTTCACGCGGACAAATTATTCTACCCAGCCCGCTTAGGGAGTAGCCATGGAATTGCACCCTGGGCCAAAGAAATGTCAGGCTGCCGCCGCAAAGCTCACCGAGGCCGACCCCATCCGGCGGGCTTTCCACGAAAACGAAGACTGGTATCAGGATCTGGTCGAGCACAGCCACGATTTGCTGTGCATTCACGATCTTGAAGGCCGGCTTCTGTCGGTGAACCCCGCACCGGCGCGGCTACTCGGTTACAGCGTTGAAGAAATTCTGCAGATTCCGATGCGGGAACTGATTGCTCCGGAGTTCCGTCCTCAGTTTGACGGCTACATGAGGCAGATCGAGCGAACCGGAGAGTCGCGCGGCTTTATGGCGGTGATGACGCGGACGGGAGAGCGCCGCATCTGGGAATATCACAACACCCTGCGAACCGAAGGCGTGACGACACCGATTGTGCGGGGCATAGCCCACGACGTCACCGAACTGAAGCTCGCGGAGAAGTTGGCACGCACAGCCAATGAGAGCCTGCTTCATAAAGTGCAAGAAGGCGAGCGCACAATCCGGGAACTGAGGCTGTTCCGCACGCTGGTGGACCAATGCAACGAGGCCATTGAAGTGGTTGACCCGGAAACCCTTCGCTTTCTCGACGTCAATGAGAAGGCCTGCTCGGAGCTGGGCTACAGCCGCGAAGAACTTGTGGCGATGGGAGTCTACGACATAAATCCCACAGCAGGCGAAACTGTGGGAAAGATTAGAGAGGAGTTGGGGAAATCGGGCTCTTTGATGAGGGAAACCGTCCACCGGAGGAAGGACGGATCGACCTTCCCGGTGGAAGTCAGCCTGAGTCGGGTCCAGATTGATCGGGATTACGTGGTCGCCATCGCCCGCGACCTCACCGAGCGCAAGCGGGCGGAGACACGGCTGCGGGAATACGAGAGAGTCGTGGAAGGCCTTGAGGAGAAGATCATGGTGGTCGACCGGGACTATCGATACGTAATAGCGAATCGTACGTTTCTGAACTACCGGGGGTTGGAGAAAGAACAGGTCATCGGGCATCGGGTCACGGAGATCATAGATCCGGAGTTCTTTGAGAAGACGATCAAGGAAAAGATGGATGAGTGTTTCGGGGGCAAAATCGTCCGTTATGAATTGAGGTACAAATATCCCAAGCTGGGTGAAAGAGACTTGCTGGCGTCGTATTTTCCCATCGAGGGTCCCACGGGCGTCGACAGAATAGCCATGGTTCTGCAGGACATCACCGAGCGCAAGCGGGCGGAGGAAAGGCTGCGGGAGTACGAAAGAGTCATCGAAGATATAGAGGAGATGTTCGTGGTGGTGGACCGGGATTACCGCTGCGTGATCGCAAATCGCGCGTACCTGACCTACCGCGGCAGCGAGAAAGAGCAGGTCATCGGGCGCCGCCTCGACGAAGTGCTGAATCGAGAGGTCTTTCAGGAGGTTATCAAACCCAGACTGGATGAGTGTTTCCAGGGCAAAGTGGTGCGATACCAGTTGAAGTACGAGTATCCCACGATGGGCGAGAGAGACTTACTCATATCTTACTTTCCCATCGAAGGTGCACGGGGTATTGATCGAATCGCCTGTATCTTGCAGGACATTACGGAGCGCAAACGCTCGGAAGAAGCTTTGCGGCGTAGCGAGGAGAATTACCGCATGTTTGTATCCCAAAGTTCGGAGGGTATCTTCCGGGAGGAGCTGGGGATGCCGGTTTCGATTGACCTTCCGGAGGAGGAGTTGATCCGGCACATCCTTTACGACGCTTACATCGCGGAAGGCAACGACGCCCTGGCGGCGATGTACGGTTTCACGTCCGGCGAACAGCTGCGGGGGAAACGCTGGAAAGAAATGGTGCCACCGGAAGATCCACAGAACATCGAGCTAACCCGGCAGTTCGTTCGCTCTGGTTTTCGTGTGTTGGATCTCGAATCTCGCGAAGTCGATATCCACGGCAATCCCAAGGTTTTCCTCAACAGCATGATCGGCACGGTGGAGAATGGGATGCTGGTGTGCACGTGGGGCATCCAGCGGGACATCACGGAGAAGGTGAAGTTGGAAGAGTCCCGCGGGAAAGCGGAAGAAGCCTTGCGGCAAAACGTGGCCCAACTGCAAGAGGTGACGGAAGAACTTCGGGTGGCTAAGGAAAAGTTGTCGGAAGAGAAGCTTTACCTGGAAGAAGCCATCGACACCGAACTGGGGTTCGGAGAAATTGTCGGGCGCAGCAGCGCCTTAAGAGAGGTCATGCAAAAAGTCGCCAGGGTCGCTCCGAGCGACGCTACTGTGTTGCTGCTGGGCGAAACCGGCACTGGAAAAGAGTTGGTGGCGCGCGCCCTACACCGCCTGAGCAAGCGCCGGGGCAATAGCTTCATCAAGTTGAACTGCGCTGCCATCCCCTCGGGCCTGCTGGAGAGCGAGTTGTTTGGCCATGAGAAAGGAGCCTTCACCGGCGCGGTTGCCCGGAAACTGGGCCGCCTGGAACTGGCGGACGGGGGCACGCTTTTTCTGGACGAAATCGGAGAGATCCCGCTGAGCTTGCAGCCCAAGCTGTTGCGCGTGCTGCAGGACATGGAGTTCGAACGGCTGGGCGGCACGCAGACCTTGAAAGTCAATTTTCGACTTCTGGCGGCGACCAACCGGGACCTGCAGGAGAGTCTGAAGACACACCAGTTTCGCAGCGACTTGTACTACCGGCTGAACGTCTTCCCCATCCTGATCCCGCCATTGCGCGAACGGCGAGAAGACATCAGGCCCCTTGCCGAACACTTCGTCCGTAAGTTCGCCCATCAAATGAAGAAATCTATCACCAGCATTCCGTCGAAAACCATGGAAATGCTGGTGCGGTGGGAGTGGCCGGGAAACATCCGCGAATTGGAGAATTTCGTGGAACGCTCGGTCATTCTGTCTCCGGGCTCGGTTCTGCAAGCGCCACTTTCCGAACTGCAGGCAACCGTTGACGAGGAAAATGGTGGCGGACGAGACAGTCTCCGCACCAGGGAACGCGACCGTATTCTTCGCGCTCTTCGGGATTGCCGCGGCAAGCTTGGCGGACCCGAGGGCGCGGCCGCCCGCCTTGGCCTGAAACGCACAACGCTGCAGTCCAGACTCGACCAATTCGGGATCAAGCCGGGGGACTATCGCGGGTGATTGCGAACGCAAACTCTCAAGCGCCCGCGGCCTGCAATGCCGTCGTCCGTTTGCGGGCGGGACGGAACCTCTCAGCCTAACCTAACGTTTCGCCGCTACCGGTACCCTGGCAGCTTCGGGAGCAGCGCTCGGCATGGTTGTGACCCGCGCGCCCTGCCCCGCTGCCGGTGGCGCTTGCGCCGGAATGGCAATCAGTCCCAGCGCCTTGCGCACCTCGGTGTCGAGCTTTGCCATAGTGTCTTTGTTGTCTTTGAGGAATTGGCGGGCGTTTTCGCGGCCCTGGCCGATGCGCTCGCCTTTGTAGCTGAACCATGAGCCCGACTTCTCAAGAATGTTGTTGTTCACCGCGATATCCAGCAGGTCGCCTTCGCGCGAAATGCCTTCCCCATAGAGGATGTCGAACTCGGCCTCGCGGAACGGCGCTGCCACCTTGTTCTTCACAACTTTTACGCGGGTGCGCGAACCGGTGACCACGTCGCCATCTTTAATGGCAGCGATGCGCCGAATGTCCACACGCACCGACGAATAAAACTTCAGCGCGCGACCGCCCGTGGTGGTTTCGGGATTGCCAAACATCACGCCAATTTTCTCTCGTATTTGATTGATAAAGATCAGGCAGGTTCGCGACTTGGAGACCGTGCCCGTCAGCTTGCGCAGCGCCTGCGACATCAGCCTGGCCTGCAGGCCCATGTGGCTGTCTCCCATTTCGCCGTCGAGTTCGGCCTTGGGCACCAGCGCCGCCACCGAATCCACGACCAGCACATCAATGGCGTTCGAGCGCACCAGCGCTTCGGTAATCTCAAGCGCCTGTTCGCCGTAGTCTGGTTGCGAAACCAGAAGATTGTCGACGTCGACGCCCAGCTTTTTCGCATACCCGGGATCGAGTGCGTGCTCGGCGTCCACGAAAGCAGCCATGCCACCGGCCTTCTGTGCCTCAGCAATCACCTGCAGAGTGATGGTGGTCTTGCCGGAAGACTCCGGGCCGAACACTTCGACGACGCGCCCGCGCGGAAAGCCGCCCACGCCTAGCGCCGCGTCGAACGAAATTGCACCGGTAGAGATCACCGCGATGGGAACGATCGCTTCCTTCGACCCCAGGCGCATGATCGAACCCTTGCCAAACTGCTTTTCAATCTGCGCAACCGCCAGCTCAATCGCCTTGCCCCGTTCATCCGCCATGGGAGTGTGGCTCCTTTAAGATCGCCGAACTAAAGTGCAAAACCAATCTGGCCGGATTATACATACAGAGTGAAGCGAATAAAAGGCGAATCTGAATAATAAACAGTGGAAATCGTCCCGAAACGGGCGGACTGCGTGGCGATGAGGCTGGCGGACAAGAAGTGACGCGGAGGCTAACGGCTCGACCGTCACACGACGTTCTCCAGCGCCAACGCCATGCCCAGGCCACCGCTGACGCAGAGCGTGGCGACGCCGCGCCGTGTGTTGCGCTTGAGCATCTCGTGCAACAACGTAACCGTGATGCGAGTGCCGGTGCAGCCGATGGGGTGTCCGAGGGCGATCGAGCCACCGTTGACGTTGAGCCGATCGCGGTTGAAATTCAATTCGCGGTCGCAGGCGAGCACCTGCGCGGCGAAGGCTTCATTCAGCTCGATCAGTCCGAACTCGTGCAGCCTGAGGTTGTGCTTGTCTTCCAGTTTGCGCAAAGCCGGGACGGGCCCAATCCCCATCGTGCGGGGATCGACTCCCGCCGACGCGACAGCGGAGATTCGCGCCAGTGGCTTCAGGTTGTTCGTCTTCACGAAATGTTCATTCGCTACAACTACCGCGGCAGCCCCGTCTGTGATTCCCGAAGAATTTCCGGCAGTGATTGTTCCAGTTTTCGAAAAAACGGGCGCCAACTTGCCCAGCTTTTCCATGCTCGCGTCCGGGAACGGATGTTCGTCGCGGCTGAAGGTGGTTGTGCCTTTCTTGCCTTCAATCGTCACCGGAGCGATCTCCGCGTCGAAGCGCCCGGCGGCAAGGGCCCGTCCGGCGCGGGTTTGCGACATCAGAGCATATTCATCCTGTTCATCGCGCGAAATCTTGTAATGCTCCGCCAGCACCTCGGCGGTTTCGCCCATCACCATCTTCGCCATGGGACAAAAAAATCCGTCGCGATACATGCCATCGACCAGGTCCTGATTGCCCAGCCGGAATCCCCAGCGCGCTTCGAGATAATAAGGGACGCGCGACATGGATTCTGTGCCGCCCGCCAGAATGCAACTGGCGTCGCCGAGCAGGATCGCCTGATAAGCCAGCGCGATCGACTTCAACCCAGACGCGCATGCCTTATTTACAGTGAAGGCCGGCACTTCCTGCGGCAGGCCGCTGCGAATGGAAATCTGCCGCGCCGGATTCGGCCCGCCGCCCGCCTGCCGCGCATTGCCAAAGATGGTCTCTTCTACCTGCTCAGGCTGGATTCCGGCGCGGTCGATCGCAGCGTTGGCAGCTATCACTCCCATATCGGCTGCGGTCAGCGAGGCCAGCGACCCGCCAAACTTCCCAATCGGCGTGCGCACTGCGGAGAGAATGTAGACTGCCTGCAACGAGTTCCTCCGAAACATTTGAGTCTAGCAGGATGGGGAAAGATGCGGGGCAGGCTCGAAGTAACTCGACTCCAGTGTTGCAAATGCCGATAATCATTTTGGAACTTGACGGGTTCATTCCCCGGGCTGATCTGGCCCGGGGTTTTGTCTTTTAACAGCGACGATACACCCAGGACTCGTACGCTGGGCTGATAGTTCGCCCTATCGCGGGAATCTCGAATCGGGAATCAGCGCCGTTCGTGACGAGCGCACTTGCGGGCAGCGCGACCAACACCTAGGGTGGCTTCAGGGCCCGTGGTGTAATTGGTAGCACGTTAACCTGCCCAGTTAAAAGGTGCGGGTTCGACTCCCGCCGGGTCCACCGCTTTCCCGGTTCTGGTAGGGAAAGCTGGCGAGGAGGTTCCGGACAGGGGACCTCCTCAAGTAATCTTGACTTCGCTATCGCGGTTGCCGATAATCGTTATGTAACTGGACAGGTTAACGCCCCGGGCTGAATTTGGCTCGGGGTTTTGTTTTCCATCGAGACAATCCGCGTTCCACCCTTGCCATTCCCGCTAACCTCCGGCATAATAAGTGTTTGTCTTGACCTCGCCGGACGCTTCCGGAACAAGGATATACATCTGTGTTAATGATTCGACTATCGCGCATGGGTGCGCGCAAGCAACCGCATTACCGCATCGTTGTGATTGAGAAGGCGCGCGCGCGCAATGGCCGGCCGGTGGAGGTTGTAGGGACGTACAATCCCCGGACCAACCCCGCCAGCGTGGATTTCAAGCGCGAGCGCGTGGACTATTGGGTGTCGAAGGGCGCGCAAATGTCAGACCGGGTGGGCAAGCTCTATTCCAAGCCCGCAGCAGCCCCAGCGGCTTCCGTCGCTTAGACCAATCCCATGCCTGAAAGCAGCGCAAACGTTCGCACCCTCATCGAGCAGATTGCGAAGTGGGTCGTCGACGAGCCCGATCAGGTCTTCGTGGACCATCTCGACGACGATGTGATCGAACTGGAAGTCGCCGAGGGGGACGTGGGCAAAATCATCGGACGGCAAGGGCGCAACGTCCGCGCCCTGCGCACGCTGCTGAGCGCCGCGGGAGTGCGGGCGCGCAAGCGCTACACGCTGGAAGTCATCGACTAGCAGATCACGATTCAAGCTCGAGGAAACGGCGAAGAGCCAGCGCCGGGCAGGGAACCGGACCATTCGCGATCCTGAAACAAGTGGTGAGTTCATTACGCTGGCCCGCGTGGTGAAAACGCAGGGCCGCCGCGGCGAAGTTGCGGGCGAGGTTTTGAGCGACATCCCCGGACGATTCGCCGTTGGCATGAAGTTGCTGGCGCTGCCGCGGCAGACGGAAGAGCGCCGCCGCGAACTGGAAGTAGAAGAACTCTGGCCGCACAAAGGGCTGTTGGTGCTGAAGTTCGCGGGAGTGGATTCTATTTCTGAGGCGGAAACGCTGGTCGGATGCGAATTGCAGGTGCCGCGCAGCCAGCGCTCGGAGTTACAGGCAGGCTGGAACTACGTTAGCGACTTGGTGGGTTGCGCGGTGTTCGACCGCGGCCGCGAGATCGGGCTGATTGAAGATGTACAGTTTGGAGCGGGCGAAGCGCCGCTGTTGATCGTGCGCGATGCTGCGAAGCGGCTGCTGGAGGTTCCCTTCGCCGAGGCGTATCTCGACAGCGTGGATGTGCAGAGCAAGCAAGTGAGCATGAAGTTGCCCGACGGCCTGCTGGAAGTGAACGCGCCGCTCACGGCGGAAGAAAAGCGGGAGCAAGCGCAGCCAGAAAGAAGGAAAAAGCGTTGACGACAAGGAACGCAGAGAGCAGCTTTTTCTGAGAACTGAGAACTGAGAACTGAGAACTGAGAACTGAGAACTGAGAACTGAGAACTGAGACCCGGATTCCGCAATGAAGGCCGATATTATCACGATTTTCCCGGACTTCTTTCGTGGACCGTTGGAATACGGCATCACGCGCCGGGCTCAGGAAATGGGGCTGGCGGAAATCAAAGTCCACGATCTGCGGGAGTTTACCCACGATCGTCACCGCACTGTGGACGACCGGCCTTTCGGCGGTGGCGAAGGCATGGTGCTGAAGCCGGAGCCGCTGTTTGAATGTTTGGAGTCGATGGGCGTCGCGCCGCGGGAAGAGCGTGTTGCAAGACGCGTGAAGGAATCGGTCGTTCTGCTCTCGGCGCAGGGGCAGCGTTTTACGCAGAAAGCCGCGGCGGACCTGGCTTTGCTCGACCGCATCGTTTTAGTTTGCGGGCGGTACGAAGGAGTGGACGAGCGGGTGGCAGAGTTTCTCGCCGACCGGGAACTCTCTATCGGCGATTATGTTCTGAGCGGCGGGGAAATGGCCGCAGCCGTGATCGTGGAAGCAGTCATGCGTTTGCTTCCCGGCGCGGTAGGAAACGAAGCGTCAACCCAACAGGAGTCATTCACTGTTGACTCGAAAGCGAAAGACTCCGGCGGCGCGGATTCAACCTGCGGATCGAATGGATTGCTGGATTATCCGCACTACACACGACCCGCAGAGTTTCGCGGGATTACGGTGCCGGAAGCGTTGATGTCCGGCAACCACGAAGAAATCCGCAGATGGCGTCGTCAGCAGGCGCTACAGAAGACGCTGCGCAACCGCCCCGACTTGCTTGAAGGCGCGGTGCTCAACGAGGAAGACAAAGAGTTTCTTGCCGGAATCAAGAATGGCGTCGGGTGAACTTCACCAGCGCCGGGAATTTAGAGCCAAGATTTCAGAATTCAGAAGGACTAACTACTATGTCGAACTTAATTATCGAAAAACTGCTGGCGAAAACCCAACGCACCGACATTCCCGCATTTCACCCGGGCGACACGGTTCGCGTTCACGTAAAGATCAAAGAAGGCGACAAGGAGCGCTTGCAGGCGTTTGAAGGCGTCGTCATCAAGCGCGACAACGGTCCGCAGGCCAGCTTCACCGTGCGCAAGATCAGCTTCGGGCAGGGCGTGGAACGTATTTTCCCCATTCACTCGAAAGTGATCGACAAAATCGATCTGCTGCGCTCATCCAAAGTCCGCCGCGCCAAGCTCTATTATCTGCGCGGACTGAAGGGCAAAGCGGCACGCCTGCGCGACGTCGAACGACCAAGCTGAATGGTGTTGGTTAGCGGGCGCGTCTCGGAGTGGGACTCCGGAGGATGTTTATCCCGCGACTGCGGCCAGGTGTTCGGTGACGACTTCGAGGTCCGCGAAGTCCTCGACGCGGGGTTTTCTCAACCGCGTCAGCACATAATCGAGCAGCGGACGGTCCCCCTGCCGGATTTCCTGAAATTCCACGCCCATGGCGCGGTTCTGCGCCGTGTAGCGAACGTGCCCGCGTAGCGCGACGCTAACGTCGCACATATTCAACACCAGCCTTAGGCCGGTGCCCGGCGTGAGCAGATCGCCGGCGCTGATGAGGCAGCCGAATTCCGAAATCTCTTCGAGCCGCCCTTCCACGCGGGACACTCCACCGATCTCCGCCACATCGGCTCCTCCTTCGACTTGATAACGCGGCCGGCGGCGCCGATTCTGCGTACCTCTGCGGAAATTCATCGCGGAGGTTCCATTTGGTAGCGCTGGGATGACCGGCAGATACTGCTCTTCCATTTGCCGCAACTCGTCTTCCCACGGAATCCTATTGCCCTCGACACATTCCACGGTGAACTGACCACGCAGCGCGGAGCCGGGATCCGCGGTCCAGACTACCCGGCAAACGGACTTGGTGCGCCCGCGCTCGACTGTCACCAAATCCCCTACATTCACCTCGCGCGAGCTGAGCAGCCGCGCTCCGCGGGGATGAATGTCGTAGGTGCAGGCCAGCTCCGGAGCTCCGCGACCGCCGTTCTGCATGTGCGTCAGGCGCACCGGCAGCGCCAAATGGATCAATTTCTCGATCGGCGCAGAACCCCGCGGGACGCCCTCGTGGGGCGCTGCGTCTTGCCGGATATGGATTACTTCTTCGTTCACCGTTGTTCCTCGCGAACCGGGGAGCTGTGGAAAACATAGCAGTACATGTCCCACCGGACAATGTACGTTCGTAATCGAAGTAACGGTTACTGACGGGGTTACCTTGATGCGAAAATGTGTAGCTCGGGAGTGGTGGGGCCAGCGAGGCGCAACGCCGGGAATTCTTTGCGACGTATTTTCTCTTGCGGAAGTCTCGGCGGGCAGGTAAAGATGGGGGCGTCCTTCATTTCATATTCCATGGCGAGCACTGCCAAGGTTGCGTCTGAATTTTCTCTTTCTCCAGCGGCCGTGAAACTGCGCCTGCTGAAAAAGCTGCGCTGCACACTGCGTTATGAAAAAACCGCATGGGCTTCTGGGGCAGTCATGGTGGCCGGA
>Ga0210405_10000653_pt1 | contig 44437 bp, 36 predicted proteins | sample IncBWH11MmetaG_FD_155492 | JGI IMG/M metagenome (GOLD analysis project Ga0210405, IMG submission 155492) | Forest soil microbial communities from Barre Woods Harvard Forest LTER site, Petersham, Massachusetts, United States - Inc-BW-H-11-M | ecosystem: Environmental > Terrestrial > Soil >... | reverse complement strand
GGAGTGAGGCGATGTATTGCGCTGGCGTCTTGACGTTCGATGGTGGTTTCATGGATTCGTCGTCTTCCCGAACGAAGTGTATCACCGAACGTTTGAAAAACAGCCGGCGGCAGGGGCTGTGAGTATCGCGTAAGTCCTAGCCGTGCGCACGCACGGCGTCTTTTGACCGCGCTTAAAGTCATCACCAGAGGAGGCGTGGGTGCTTGTGGAAATCGCTTCGCGATTTCCAAGGCGCGGTGGGCGCGTTCTCGGCGTCCATGGCGCAGGCTCCGTCTCAAAGCTAGATAGGTCCCGATTACCGCTGCCCACAAGAGCGGCGGGAGATTGGCAATCAAAGTGACAATCGACAGATCTAAAGAACCGCGGCGATACAGTCCACCTCGATGTCGAAGCCGCCATACCAAGCAGGAACATTGATAAAGATTCGAGCAGGAGGATTTTCCGGGAAGTAACGCCTGTAGACCTCGTTAACAGCGGGAAACATATCTACTGACGTCACGTAGACATTCAGTTTCAGGATGTTTTCCAAGGAGGAACCCGCCGTTTCAACACAGAGCTTAAGCTGGTCTAAAACGATCTCGGTCTGGCGCTCAATAGACCCTCGGAAAATCTCTCCGGTTTTCGGATCGAACGGCGGAGCGCCGGAGACGTAAATGGTGTCGCCGTGTTTGGTCACCATCGAAGCGGGCGCCTTGTACTTTTCGAGGTAGGTCGCCAGTGGCTCGACCCGAATGATTTCTCGTTTCATGGATTTCCTCCGTTTTGTAGACACGGCTTTTTCTTAAATTGGGCCTGCGTTCCGAGTTTGGTGCGCATCAGGCTTTCGGATTCAGGATGCTTGTAGTTCTTGCCGAGCTTCGTCTTTTTTCATTGAAGGGGCGGAAGGATGGGGTCAAAGACGAAAGCGCCGAAGAATTAGGAGCATGATTCTAACATCTAGTTCGCTCAAGTACGCAGTAGGCGAGGACACGTATCGTTGAAAAAAGGTACAGGGCTCTCAGAACACGTCTTGCGGTATCACGACAATGGCGTAAGTCCTGACTAACACGGTTACCGTAGATGTGGCTACTAGTACGCAGATGGCCGCTTCGCCGGCGTACTGGGACTTACCGGAACAGCCCTAGCTGTGTGTTTTGCGCCTTTTGTTCGCCAGAATTCTAAAATGAGCCTGCACCTTGCCCCTGTACCTCCGCCAGAAGATCGCCGGAACCTCGTCTTTTCGAACGGAGGCTTGCAACTAATCCCGCCGGGGCGGGTTGAGGGTGGCAACTCTCGGGAATGTTACGACGGCTGGCGAGCCAGGTGGACCGCATCGGATTCCACCCACACTCGCCGAGACGCCCCCTTCCGGAAGTTTGTAGGTCGCGCATCCGCAATATCGCGTGGCGCGTCCAAGGTTTCGGGTCCACCCAATCATGAACTTGAATGAGCACGAACGACCCAGGCCCACCCCTGCTGGACGTGTGTCTCCCGTGCAACAAGCCGAGATGAAAATGCTCCTGACCGGCGGGTGGCCTCCGCTGAAGCCGTTGCCGGTCTTCAAATATGAAACCGATACGTGTCGCGTCTCGATTGATTTCGACAAGCTGCGCGGAGAGTGGGTCTGCCGCAAGACTTCCTTGCCGTCCAACAAGGCACAAGAACTGCGTGGAGGACTGAAAGAAATAATCAGGGCATTACCTAACGGCCAGGCAGATGTATTCGCCACGTGCTCCCCGGCGCGCCTGCAAGAACACGAATTGGATAAGGACATCAGCCGCCGCCTGCAGGCCATTCTTGAATGGAAGGAGAATTTCGAGAACGGCGCCTTCTATTCCGGCCTGCGGAACTATCTCTCCGAAAGCCAGCAACAGGAGATCGACGAGATCCTCCGGCTGACTCTTACCGCGCGGCAACTTCAGTTCAGCGCGAAGAATGTTTCCTATGTATTTGACGCGCTATCGAAGGCGGGCGGCAAGCTGGCAACGCTCATGGAAATTGCGCAGCGAAATAAGTTGGCGCAACAAGCGGACGCGCCGGCAAAGTCGGAAACAGCCGCGCCCGTCGCCGCGCCCGATGTCCCAGCCGTGACTGCCGTTCCCTTAACCCTCGAAAGTATCCCGGAAGCGCCAATTGAGAGTACCTCCGTAGAGCAGGACCAACCCGCCTCACCCGAATGGATCGAGGTCGCCGCGTCTCACGCGCCGGAGATCTTGACGCCCGTGATTCTGGAGGCAAATCCACCATCGTTTGTGGAAGATATTCACGAAGAAGTGCAACCCGAGGCGCCGGTCGCAGCCCTTGAACCACAAGTTCGAACGCGCAAAATCGCGTCCCCAGCGGCTGGCATCCAGGATTCGGCCGCACGTCCCTATGTTCTCGAGATTTCCGGAATTCATGTCGCCGCATTCGCACTCGTATTCTTGTTTGCGATGATCAGTTTGCCCATCGGGCTCACAGTGGGCCGCGGCCCGCTCGGGCAGTGGCTGCAAGGCGTCAGGAATTCCAACCTGACTGAGGACGCCCCGTCACCGGCACAGCCCGGCCGCGCAGCCGAAGCGGGTTCGCACAGCACTTCCACTCCGCCGGCGGCAAATACCCTCCTTGATTCCGGCAGCTCCCCCGCCACCAATAAACTCTTTGACGCCGTGCGCACCGAAGAGAAGCTCGGGAAAGACACGCGGGACTCTAACGCTGTCGCGAAGGGGCCCTCCAGAAATTCGAATTCCTCCCCGGCGATCGAATCGAAACCCTCGATTGGTCCCGGCCCCGCTCCTGGACACAATGCCCCGGCCGGGGTAATCGCGCGAAACGCGCCTCCAGCGGCAAGCCCCAAATTCGCACCTTCCTCCAGCGCCTTCGGCCCAGTGAATCCCGCGCCGGAAAATCCCGCCCCGCGGAGGACAACGCCTTCGATGGGTGCAGCGATGCGCCGGTTAACACCCTCCGCAATCCTGGTCACCCCTCCCGCCTATGGCAGCAAACCGTTCCGGGTGAACTTCCCGGAGAAACCAATTGCCGCCACCTCTTCGCTGGCCATGGCTTCGGAACTTTCTGTCCTCGTCCCTCCTCAAAGGGGATCTTCGACGGCTCATCGCCCCGCTCGCTTGCAAGCAGGGGAACTTGTCTCCTTCGTCTGGCCCCGTTATTCCTGGTCCGGCGATCGATATGCATTGGCGGAAACCGTCAAGGTTCGCACCACCATCGGGGCATCGGGCCAGGTGCAGGATATAAAGCTTCTGAGCGGCTCGACCTCGATGCTTCCGGCAACAATCAACGCCATTCGCCAGTGGCGTTACAGGCCCACACTCCTGAACAAAAGGCCGGTCACGGTTCAACAGGACGTCACCATTGAATTCCGCCCGCCGCAGCATTTGTCGCAGGCTCGCACTCAGCATCCAACACACGACTAGAGGCGGCTTGCGAAGCCGAGCCAGGAAATTCTCCGGTGCCTGGTAGACGCGGGAATCAAAACCCGCCAGCAATCCTATAAAACCCTCACTTGACTTTGGCTTGCACTGCATATATGAACGGGGAGATTCCTGTCCTGTAGCAGGGGGCGGGCCCGGTTTTCATTCAAATTTCCGAGAAGTGCGGCCTGCCGCTGTGTCCTCCAAGGGAGCTCTCCGGGATGAATTCTGTCCGCAGCAATTCTGCGTGGGCGGGAATGCCAGGTTGATTTAAGGATGCAAATATAGGGGGGAGACAACATGGCCAGCGGCACAATCGCTCTCGAAGGGGCACCGGCGGACTACGGCATTTGGCGTGTCATCATGGCTTCTTCCGTCGGCACAATGATTGAGTGGTACGACTTCTATATTTTCGGCAGCCTCGCCGCGATCCTTTCCCCGAAATTCTACCCGCCCGGCAACGAAACCTTCGCATACATCGCGTATCTCGCCACGTTTGCCGTCGGCTTCCTGGTGCGCCCCTTTGGCGCGCTCTTTTTCGGACGCATCGGCGACATGGTTGGGCGCAAGTACGCTTTCATCGTTACCCTCAGCATCATGGGCGGCGCCACGGCCCTCATCGGACTGCTCCCCACGTATCAAACGGCCGGCTGGTTTTCTCCCATCACGTTGTTGGTGATCCGCGTGCTGCAAGGCCTCGCTCTCGGCGGTGAATATGGCGGAGCGGCCGTCTACGTTGCGGAACACGCCCCTGACAAGAAGCGCGGCTTCTACACCAGTTTCATTCAAATCACTGCCACACTGGGACTCTTCGTTTCCCTCCTCGTTGTCCTCGGCACGCAAAACGCCATGACGAAGGAACAGTTCGCGGATTGGGGCTGGCGCATTCCTTTCCTGCTCTCGATCGTCCTGGTCACCATCTCTCTCTACATTCGCTTGAAGATGAAAGAATCGCCGATCTTTTCTCAGCTCAAGACCTCCGGCATGACTTCCGCGAAGCCCCTCACCGAAGCCTTCACGGTGTGGGCCAACCTAAAGCGCGTCCTCATCTCGCTGTTCGGCGCCACCGCCGGGCAGGGCGTCGTCTGGTACACCGGCCAGTTTTACGCATTGTTCTATCTGCAAACCGTGCTCAAGGTGAACCCAAAAACCTCCAATATCGTTGTGGCCATCGCGCTGCTCTGCGCGATGCCTTTCTTCACCGTTTTCGGCGCGCTCTCGGATCGCATCGGGCGCAAATGGCTCATGATGGCCGCATGCCTCTTGGCCATCGTCACCTACATTCCCATCTACAAGTCCATGCAAGTCGCGGCTGGCACCAACATCAACGGCTTGAAATCCGCCAGGAACAAAGTAACCGGCGCGATCAGCCTCACGGCTCTCACCAACGATCCGGCAACAGGCCAACAGGTAGCGGCTAAGGAGGCTGCAAATCCGGATGTGCCCAAGCTGGTCTTGATGGTTTTCATCCAGGTCATCTTTGTGTGCATGATTTACGGCCCTATCGCCGCTTATCTCGTTGAGGCCTTCCCTGCGAAAATCCGATACACCTCTCTCTCTTTGCCGTACCACATAGGCAACGGAGTATTCGGGGGATTATTACCGCTGATTGGCTTATCGCTCTGCGCGAGAACCGGCAATATCTACGCGGGCCTCTACTATCCGATGATCGTGGCGGCCATCACCCTCGTCTTCGGCTCCATCTTCCTCAAGGAAACACATGGCACTCTCATCTGGTCCGAATACGACGAGGCCACCAAGAAGGCCTGATCTCATTGGCAGCGCTGGCTACGGCGGAACATTGACGAGGCAACCGTCGAAGTAGCATCATCTTTCTCTCGGGCGGAATTTGTGCCATTGGGTAACGTGGCACTGACGCTCTTCCACTACGTGCCGCTCCGCGCGTGTAGTTCAATTCGTTTGTGGTGTGAAGTCCTTACTTCCCAAGGGAGTTGCTGCCGTGCCGACAAAAGCCTTCGCAAAAAAGTCCGCCGCAAAAAAGCCCCAAGCCAAAAAGCAGGGGTTGACTGAAGCGCAGATCGCCGTCCACTGGAAAGATGAAAATAGCATCCTCCCCCCGGCCCGCTTCATCGCCCAGGCCAACCTTAGCGACGTGCACATGGTTGAGCGCTTCAGCGAGAAGAATTTCCCCGAGTGTTACCGCGAATACGCAGAGCTCTTGCACTGGGATCAGTATTGGCACACCACGCTCGACACCAGCGACCCGCCGTTCTGGAAGTGGTTCGTCGGTGGCAAGCTCAACGCCAGCTACAACTGCGTCGACCGCCACCTCGCCAAGCACAAAAACAAAGCCGCCTTTATTTTCGTGCCGGAGCCCGAAGACGAAAACCACACCGTCATCACGTTTCAGGAGCTCTATCGCCGCGTCAATGAAATGGCCGCCCTGCTCCGCGATTTCGCGGGCTTGCAAAAAGGCGACCGCGTCACCATCCACATGCCCATGATTCCGGAGCTGCCCATCACCATGCTGGCCTGCGCCCGCCTCGGCGTGATTCACTCCGTCGTCTTCGGCGGCTTTTCCGGCGAAGCTTGCGGCATGCGCGCCGCGGACTCCGGCAGCCGCGTCCTGATTTACGCCGATGGCTACCACCGCAACGGCCGCTGGGTGGACCACAAAGCCAGCGCCGATATCGCCGTGAAAACCGCGGAAAAAGAGGGCCAGCACATCGATAAAGTCCTCGTCTGGCGCCGCTACCCTCACAAATATTCTTCCGAAACCCCGATGATCATGGAGCGCGATTTCTTCGTCAACGACGTGCTGAAAAATTATCGCAACGCCGTCGTCGAGCCCGTCCCCATGGACGCCGAAGATCCCCTCTTCCTGATGTACACCAGCGGCACCACCGGGAAGCCCAAAGGCTGCCAGCATCGCACCGGCGGCTACCTCGCCTACGTCGCGGGAACCTCCAAGTATTACCAGGACATTCATCCCGAGGACGTCTACTGGTGCATGGCCGACATCGGCTGGATCACCGGCCACTCTTACATCGTCTACGGCCCGCTCACTCTCGGCGCCACCAGCGTTCTCTATGAAGGCGTGCCGCAATTCCCCGATGCCGGCCGCCCGTGGCGCATCGCCGAACGCCTCGACGTCAATATCTTCCATACTTCGCCGACCGCCATCCGCATGTTGCGTAAGGCGGGCGGCGACGAACCCAAGAAACATAACTACCGCTTCAAGCACATGACCACCGTCGGCGAACCGATCGAGCCGGAAGTCTGGCGCTGGTACTACGAGGTCGTCGGCAAAGGCGAGGCCGTGATCGTGGACACCTGGTGGCAAACCGAAACCGGCGGTTTCCTCTGTACCACCAAGCCCGCTCTTGACGCCATGAAGCCCGGCAGCGCTGGACCAGCGTGCCTCGGCATCTATCCTGTGATTTGGGACGAAAACGGCAAGGAGGTACTTTCCGCTGCGCACGCCGCCGGAAACATCTGCATCCGCAATCCCTGGCCGGGCATCATGCAAACCATCTGGGGCGACCCGCAGCGCTTCGTGAATAACTACTACAAGAAATACAACGCCAATCCGAACAGCAAGGATTGGCATGACTGGCCATACTACGCTGCCGACGGCGCCGTGCTCGCGCCCGACGGCTACTACCGCATCCTCGGACGCGTGGACGACGTCATCAACGTCGCCGGCCACCGCCTGGGGACGAAGGAACTCGAATCCGCCTGCCTCACCGTGGCCGAAATCGCGGAAGCGGCCGTCGTTCCCGTCGTGGATGAGATCAAGGGCCGCGTCCCCGAAATTTATGTTTCGTTGAAACCCGGCATCCGCTCCAACCGTGAGGTGACGGAGAAGCTCATCGCCACCATCGAAACCATGATCGGCAAGATCGCGCGACCAAAGCGCATCCACATCGTTCCCGACATGCCAAAGACGCGCTCCGGAAAAATCATGCGCCGCGTGCTTGCAGCCATCTCCAATCGCATGGATACGGGCGACATCACCACGCTAGCTAATCCGGACATCGTCGAACAGGTCCGTCAGATCGTTCAGGGCCGCGAGCGCGGCCCGCTCGCCGAAGGCCCCGAAGATATCAAGCTCTTCGGCGAAGATCGGTAGCGCACACCGACCATGGCTTCACCGGTTCGCGCGCTGGTTTTCGACGCCTATGGAACGCTCTTCGATCCGTTTGCTGTGAAAACCCGCGCGGAAGAATTATTTCCGGGAACTGGCGAGGCCCTCAGCCAGCTCTGGCGCGCCAAGCAACTCGAATACACCTGGCTCCGCACCCTGATGGGGCGCTACGAAAATTTCTGGAAAATCACTGAAGACGCGCTGGTGTTCACCTGCCGCGCCCTGAAACTTTCCTGCGACGCTGACCAGCGAACGCAACTGATGCAGGTCTACCTTACGCTGCCAGCGTTTCCCGAAGTAAAACCCGCCCTCGAAACGCTTTCCCACCTTCCGCTCTCCATCTTGTCCAATGGCACACCGGAAATGCTCACCCCGCTCGTCGCCGCAAACGGCATGGCTCACTTTTTCCGGAACATCCTCAGCGTGGACGCTCTGCACATGTATAAACCGCGACCCGAAGTCTACCAACACGCCGCAGCCAGCCTCGGTTTCCCAAAAGAAGCAATCGGGTTCGTTTCGTCCAACTATTGGGATATCGCGGGAGCAACGTCGTTCGGTTTCCGCACCTACTTGCTAAATCGCAGTTCGGCGGTCGCTGACGAACTGGGCTTCAAGCCCGCCGCCACACTTCCAGATCTCGCCGCTCTGCCCGCCCGCTTGGATCATTCCTGATTTTGTAGCGGTCGCCTTCTGAGGCGGGCGCCTTTTGCCCCCTCCTCCACTCCAGCCGTCATCGAAAATCTTCGCTTCAGGTCTGATTCCATTGCTTAACAATGCTCAACTCAAAAACGGATTAACCACCAGCACCCCCCCGTACTCCTGCCCATGAGAGAGATCCTCTGAGTACAGCACTTCACACCCGGCGCTCTCCGCCGCCTGCACGATCATCGCATCCCAAAAGGACATTTGGTAACGCTGCTCAAGTTCGAGTCCTTGCAGGATCGAGTTAGCCGTGTTCACAACCATCCGCCAATTCTTATACGCCAGGACTGCTTCACGAACTTCTGCGGGCGTCATCGGTTGCTGAAATTTTCGTCTCACGTTCACGCAAAATTCCTGCAGCACCTGTGTGCTCAGGACGCCCCGCCGTTCCTCCCACAATTGCGCCAATAATTCCTGCGCCCGGACGGATTTCGGCCCACCATGCCGATCGTGGGCATAGAGCAAAAGATTCGTGTCAACGAACGCCTCACCGCTCATACAGTTCGTCTCGCGATTTTGGCTTCCGCCAACCGAAAGCGGAGTTCTCCTTCATAAGCGCAAGCGCTCGCTTCATCGCCTGCTCATAGTCGCCATTCTTCTGAACCTCTTCCTCCAATTTATGGGCCATGAGAGCGCTGACGGAGATGCCTTTCTTTGCGGCAATTACCTTAATCGCCCGTACGAGGGACGCATCCAACTTCAACGTAATATTGGTTTTCTTGGTCGCGACCTGAAGAGTGTTCTTGGTCATGGGATTAGCGCACCCTCTCGTGCAGCACGAGTTTACGTGCTGCACGATCCACTGTCAATACCTCGGTAGACTCATTCTTCCAACGTGGAGATATCTCCCACATCCCGCCCAAACTCCTCCGCCTTCAGCAAGCACCGAATGATTTTCCCACTCCGCGTCTTCGGAAGCTTCTAACGGCGTCGAAGAGGGCTCGAAAGGACATGGCCGTTATCCTCCCGAAATTTCCTGGTTGTCAATGGTCTTAGGTTGAGGTACTGGGCGCAGTCCCCCGGCTTACTGTTGGGTTCGGTTTTGAGCGGAACCGCAGCTTTGCAGCACCGCAGCTTTCACGTCGGCGTCAAACTGCGCGCCCTGCCATCCCGTCGTCGCGCAGACTTGCCACGCTTGCAGTCCCAGCGCGCCGCGGAAATCCGCGCCTTCCACTCGCGCGCCATCGAGCTTCGTGTCCCGCAGGATCGCGCCGGGAAACGTCGCGCCGCGCAGATCCGCACGGCTCATGTCGGCTTCCAGGAAAATCGTTCCCTTCGCCTGCGCCCCGGTCAGGTTCACACCGGTCATTTTCGCCGCGGAAAAATCCGTTTGCTCCATCGAGGCCATCGAAAGGACGGCATCGTCGAGCTTCACGTCCCGCAGATCGGCGTGCGACAATTCCGCCCGCAGCAAATCCGCATGCCGCAATTTCACCGCATACAGCGTGGCGTGCCCGAAATTCGCCGTCGTCAGCATGGCTCCATCCAGGTTGGCGTACGACAAATCCGCGTTCCGGAAATCCGCTCCCGCCAGCTGCGCTCCCTGCGCGTCCGCCGAGACCAGGTTCGCCTTCGCCGCCTGCAAGCGGTCCAGGTTCGCCCCGCGCAACACCGCTTCCCGCAAATTCGCCGCGCGGAAATCGGCTTCGGACAAGCTCGATCCCTCCAGGTTCGCGCGCCACATGCGGGCCCCCGCAAACTGCGAACGGTATCCGCGCGAATAGCGCAAATTGATTTCGTTCAGCCGCGGCCCGCTTCCCGTTCCCGTCTCACCATCGGTCACCGGCTTCGTGGCGCTTGTTGAAATGCTCTCTTCCGTCACATCCGCATACGGCCGGTAGCCCAAAGCCTGGAATGCCGTCGCCGCCCAACGCCGCGGGTCGCTGCGCGCCACTTCGGGATGCGCGCTCAGTTCGGGCGGCAACCCGTGAATGACGCCCAGGGACATCAGGAACACGACCAGCCCAACCGCAACCGGTATTCGAAACGCCCCGGCCACGTCGCGCACAAATTGCGGCGTGCTCTCATCCGTCCAATCGCCCGGACGCAATACCCGCGCCACGATGCGCGGCATCGCGAATCCCGCCGCCGCCACCAGCGTCATCAGAAACACCTGCAGCAGGGTTCCCCGGTAATCCTGCATCACCAGGTACCGCAGCCAAAACACGAAAACGGTTGCCGGCACCGCCCAATACGCCAGAATTTTCGCCAGCCTGCATTCCACCATCGCCAGCGGAGAACGCGGATCGCGCGTCCAGCGCAAGTGCTGCCGGATCGGCCCCATCAAATACCACGAGCCGTCCTTCTCCGGCGTCTGCCCGTCGGGAAAGACAGCGGGCAGCGCGCCCATGCTGCCCCACAATCGCAGCAACAGGAATTGCAGCCGCAGGTACAGCACGGTCAGCAGCAGCGGCGCTCCCATATAAAATCCCTGCAGCGGCAGGATGTTCGGGATGCGCGCCGAAACGGTGGCCGATTCGTCCAGCAGCAAGCGCACATCGGTCGTCAGCGCCACCATCGCGCAACCGCCGATGCAAATCGCAATCAGCAGAAGATAAAATCGCCGCGCGGCCTGCGTGAACTGCCCGATCGTCTTGCCGCCATCGTATGCGCCAACCGCCTCCGGTAAAGTCGCGTCGAACAGATTCGTTCCGCCCAGCCTTCCTGCCCACAATCCCTGTGCGCCATAGAAATTCGCGCCCATCAGGTTGGCACCGGAAAATTCGGTGCCTAGCAGGTTGGATTCGCGAAGGTCCGCTTCCACCAGGTTCGCGCCGCGCAAATTGGCCATGGACAAATCCGCGCCGCGCAAGTTCACCTTCGTCAGGTCCGCGCCCTGCAGGTTCACTCCGGTCAAATCTGCGTCCGAAAGATTCGCCCCGGCAAAATCCCCGCGAATGCCTTCCTTGCCGTTCGACTCCACCCAAAGTTTGTGCTGATCCAGCGCCTCGGCAACTTCCAGTAGTTCCGTTTTCAGGTCGCGCGCTTCTTCGCGTGAGATCGCGATGATCTCCGTACCGGTCTCCATCGCAAGTTCCGCCACGAATTCAGCCTGCAACGGCTCCTGCGGCCTTGTTTGCGGCTCCAACAGCGTTTGCGTTTCCATCGGCGCCTGCGCTTGCACCGGCGCCGGCAAAGGCATTTCATCCTCACCCGCGCCAAAAAATGCGGCGGCCACGCGCTCCGGCTCGCTCAGGATTCCCGCCGCATGGGGAGGCAACTTTCCTGCCGCGGCCGGCTCGGAAGCCGCCTTCATTTTGTCTCCGCACGCGGATTTCTCCGGCGCATCCGCCGGCTCTGGCTTCAGCGCGGCCGCCAATTCCTGCAGCGCCGCTTGCCTGGCCTGCTCCGCGCTCTCCGCCGCCGCCCTTTGCAAATCCTCTTTCATCTGCACTTCCAGCAATGCAAGAATCTGCGCTTCTTCCAATTGATCCGGCGGAGCTCCGCCGATTTCGGCAAGCTCCTCGGCTGTCGCCAACCGCTCGGTTCCTGAGGGTTTGGGGGTTTCGGGTAAAGTTATATTAAGCTTGGCCAACCGTTCCTTCATACGCTTTCTTTCTTCTCGCCTGGTCTCCGTTGTCAGGGAGGCGCGAGCTCCACTCGTGGGCGTGTATACCCAATCATGCCCCTGTACCCCTGTGGATATCCCCTGTCCGAAAGGACAGGCGTTCCCCAATAGCAATTCCCCCACGTCGCCAAGTGGCGAGGCGGCCGAGGGAACAAACCTCTTCTTCGAACGCGAGTCCTGCTGAAGTTATGGAAATCTCTAAGGTGGGAACTTCCGCCGCAGCCAGCTTCTCTTGCTTCCTGATTACTGATCGCTGATTACTGATTACCTTCCGCTGCTCGCCATTCACAAATCGCCGCTCAGCTGCAAGGCCAACTACCAATCAACCATCACCAAACAGTTCAGCCGGGGGCTCCGCTGAGGGGCCGAGGCACCCCGGCTATTCCCGCCCGCCTCCGCAGTGAGCGAGCTAGGAACTTGTACGGAAATTCAAGTTCGCGACGTGAGTCTTTTAGTTGTCTTCGCTGCTACGAAGGAATTCGTAGCGCTCGATTGCCGCCACCACTCCGACGCTTCCTTCGTCGCGCGGCTCGGTCCTCTGCACGCGCCCCAGGCAGCGCACGCGCACCGGCCCGGCCAGCGTAATCTCGTTCGGCAGCGTCAGCAGGATCTCCACTGGAGACCCTTCTTTGACGTCCTTGGACAAGAAAAAATAGACTCCGCGGGAGCTTACATCGCGGGATTCCGTTGTAGTTTCCCCAACGGCTGCGCCCGTGGTCCATCTCACGGTAATCGGCAGTCGCATGGAAAAACGTTGAGTTGTGCGGCGTTCAGACCCTGTCAAGGCAAGCCTCCCTCATCGAAGGACAGAGTCTATCCGGCCTGTGTCCAGGGAACAATAGGACTCAAGGCTCAAAATAAAACCGCCCTTTAAAAGTACGAATGTACTAGGACCCTACCCTTGGCGTACCACGTTGGCTTCCTCGAAGTGTTGCGTCAATTGTCCCTATCAGGATCCGCGAAACGCCTGTTCCTCTCCGGGGCACCGTTTAACGATTTATGGCCAACCACAAGCCCCCTCGTTCCTCGGTAGTCGGTCGGTTTCAAATTCGGCCCGTTTATCAGCGTGTAACTCAATCGTAGTTGCCACAAGCTCTTCAGGGGCCCACGAGTTACCATAATCGCTGGCACCTTCGCAGCCTACTGGGTACAAAATGACCTTGGTAGAAATGTTGGTTTTCATCGTACTGTCCCTAGCGTTGCTCGCGATGGGGCGCTTTCTGTCAGGAATTTGGGGTACCGCCGGCTGGTTGGTGGGTGTCTTGCCGGTCGGAATTTTCTGGATGTTTGTGTGTTACGGCATCGTTAGAAGCACGTTCCTAATGGTCAGGTATAGCTTCAGCGCACGCCCCATCTGTCGCCAGGGCAAATGCAAGACCAAAGACTATGTCCTGGTTTCAGCCTCACCCGAGGAAGCTCTATTCAGATGCCGATGCGGCGATCGCTATCTAAGTAAGGCCAATCGTTTTTCGCAAATTCTGCAGGACAATTCTCTAAAACCCTACATGGTGCGGGACTCATCGTCACCTGGATGGAAGGCCGATGAAGCTGCTCCGAGTTGAAGTCGGTGCGAACACACAGCTCCACCCGTTAGGGCCCCAACTTTAAACTTTGAACTTCTTCGCTAGGTCTGATCAATCAACCGGTGATGAATCGCGTACAGCGCCAATTCCAGCCGGTCTGACACGCCCAACTTATCGAAGATATTGTGCAAATGGTTCTTCACCGTCTGCTCGGAGATAAACAGTTTCTCCCCAATCTCCTTGTTCCGGAAACCCTGCGCCACCAGTTGCACGATCTCTTTTTCGCGGTCGGACAGCAGCGGCTTCTCCCGCCGCGGCCCCGACTCCGAAGACTTCGCAAACGCCTTCATCACTTCGGCAGTCATCCGGTTATCCAGCCAGATTTCGCCCGCATGCACACGATGAATGCTCTTCACCAGCAAATCCGTCGCGGACTGCTTCAGCACCACGCCACGCGCGCCCAATCGCATCGCCCGCACCACGTCGCGGTCGTCCTCCGCCGCCGTCAGTACGATCACCCGCGTCGGCGTCTGGTCGAAGTTCACCTCTTCCAGCACCGCCAGCCCGTCTTTGTCCGGCATGCGCAAATCCAGCAGCAGAATGTCTGGCTTCAGCTTCGCCAGCAGCTTGATGCATTCCGCGCCGTTCTGGGCTTCGCCCACGATGGTGATATCTTCATCGCCGTCAATCAATTTGCGGAGCCCGTCGCGAAAAATCGCGTGGTCGTCCGCCATCAAAATCCGAATTTGCTGTTTGGTCTTCGCCATATCAGCCGAGCGGTACCTCGATTGTTAAGCGCGCACCATGCCCAGGGTTTGATTCCACGGTCAACACTCCCCCGACCGTGCGCGTTCTTTCCTTGATGGAAATCGGACCCAGCCGCAGGCGGTCAAGCTCATCCCCTGTAAAACGTCCGGCGAAGCTGAAGCCTTCGCCATTGTCATCCACCACCAGGGTGAGTCGGCTGTCATCCTGCGACAGTTTTACCACGACATGGGAAGCCTTCGCATGCTTTTTTATGTTGTTAAGTGCTTCACGGTAAATCTGGAAAATCTCCCGGCAAACCCGGTCCGGAGCGTGCAATTCCGCCGAATCCAACAGCAGATCCAGCGCCAAAGTGGACTCGTTCCGGAAGCGTTCCGCGAATCCCCGCATCAAATCCACCATATCCGCGGATTGCACACGCAGCGGACGCAGGTCCGTCACCAGGTGCCGCAGCTCCGCGCTCTCGTTCTTCACCGTCTGTTGCAGCCCAGCCAGCCCCGGCTCCACCTGCTCCACGTGCGTCGAAACCTTCCGTCGCAGCACGTCAATTTGAATCTCAATGCTCAGGAGCGTCTGCAAAATCCCGTCGTGCAAATCGCGCGATATCCGCGAGCGCTCCGCCTCAATCGCCCGCGCCCGTAGGTGCCGCAGCATGAACACGTTTTCCAGCGAGGCGCTGATGTGCATCGCGATCCGCTCAAACCACTCCAGATGCTCCGGCGCGAACGGCTGCTGCCCCGCCGTCCGGTTGATCAGAAAAATGCGCCCCGCGGCGTGCCCCTCCTGATCGAACGCCACGGAAATGAAATTCTTGATGCCATACTCCTGCTGCGTCGGCCCCGGAATGCGCGGCAGGATTTTCAGCACCTGCTTGTTGCGCCGGTCCCAGCCGAACCCGTCGCCGCGCCCTTCCAGCAAATTCCAGCATAGCGACGCTTCCATATCGTCCACCAGAAATCCGTCCGCGCGCGTCAACGGCAAATTTTGCGGCACCAGCCGCTCGCCGTCGCCCGAGCGCATCCGCCACACAAAAATCCGCTCCAGGTCCGTGTCGCGATACGCCAGCAGCGCTCCCTCCGTCTGGAACTCCTCGCAAAGCTCCTCGAGCAGCAGCCGCAGCGATTCCGCCAGCCCCAGGTCCACATGCATCGTGTTCGAAATTCGCGACAAAAAATCCTGCTGCCCAGCAAATTGCCGGTTGCGATCCCCCAGAAACGCCAGCCCCACCGTCCCCAGAAACGCCGCCGTAAACAGCGAAACCGAATACGCCAGATCCCGCGAACCCGGCGCGGGCAGCTTCCAGTGCATCTGCAGCGCGAAGCCCAACAGCAGCAATCCGAAACACAACGACACCGAATACTGGAGGTTCCACCGGTAACCCGCCGCGAACGCCACAAAAAACATCAGGAACCACGTGGGGATTTGCTCCGGCGAAAGGTACAGAAAAATTCCGGCCGCCAATATGTCGCACGCCAGCGGCAACCGCCAGTGATACCTCCGCAGCGCCCGCTCCAGAAGCAGGATCAGGATCGCCGCCATGACATACGCGATCAGGAACGCCAGCGGCGCTTCCACTTCCTTCGCCGGGCGCAGCTCGAGCAATCCCAAAATCGCCAGCGTCGCGATCACCGGTCGCGCGTAGGCGAGCTGCAAGTCAAAATGTAACCGGTCTGCCGGCTGCGGATTCATGCGCGGAAACACACTTCCCTGCCTTAGTCTAACAACGAGCGGCAGCCCGCCAACCCGCCTCGTATCCCGTAGTTTCCACCTAGCCAAGACCTAATCAAGCAAACCGGTAGCGGCCACCTTTCAGGTGGCCAACTCCGACGCCTCCTGATCGCTGTTATCTGATCACTGTTATCCCTGACCCGCCACTCAGCCTGCCATCCCATCGCCCACTTTTCCCCCACCGAAATTGCATGTTAAACTACCAACCAGTGGTGGGAGTAGCTCAGCTGGTAGAGCGTCGGTCTGTGGCACCGAATGTCGCGGGTTCAATCCCCGTCTCCCACCCCAACAATTCCTAGCAAAACACATGCGATTTACCGATTGGAAGAATCGACACGTCTGAACTGTACTTAAACTGTACTCAAAAGCGGGCCCAGGTTTCAGGCTTATTCTTCCCGACGCGAATTTCGACTTTTCATTGCTACGCAAAAGTGCTGCTGTCATGATTCAGATTATGCAAAGCGACCCACCGAGTGGTATTCCCAGCGCTTGGACGACTTCAGGCTTCGTACTTTGTGCCGTTTCTGCACTATTCATAGGTCGAATTGTATATGAAGAGACGATACTCACCTGGACGAACGGGCCGCAGATGGTCGGATTCGCGTTGGCGCACGGGGCATCGCCACTAATAGTTATCGCTGGCCTCATAGGACTTCCGTGCGGGTTGCTCTGGATGTTGGTCTCCCTAGCCTTATTTTTTCGTCGGAAATTCCGGGTCCGAGTGTTTGACTGGTTGCCCATGGTGTTCTTGTCATTCCTGATCATGATGCTGTTAATCCCGTACGAGACATGGGAAGAGTTAGTGGTGCGGACAGTAGGCCCGGGTACCCACGGAGGACAGTTTCTGGTGCAAGCAGCAGCACAGGACAATCAGCGCTTCGTTAAACTCCTTCTCCGCAAAGGTTATGACATCAATTTCGAGACCGGAGGTACAACCCCGCTCTCCGGTGCTTCGAATGGAGGCCACGAGGAAATGGTCAAATTTCTTCTTTCTAAGGGAGCCGACCTAAATCGCAAGAATGGGATAAGCGGCGAGTCGGCGTTAATGTCTGCTGCTGAAATGGGACAACTCGGAACAGTTAAAGTGCTATTAAGCAGCGGTGCCGAGCCCTGTGCAACCGACAAGGAAGGCCATACTGCGGAAGGACTCGCGAGGAAATACCACCATACGGACATCGCCGATTACCTCGCATCCAGATTTCATTACAAAGAAAACGTGGTCGTGCTGCCGTGCGTGGACTCTGCGTTTTCTGTTTGTGTTCATTGAGCATGCCCAGAAAACATCCGAATCGAGCACAACTCCTGTTCTTGCAATTACCCTGAAGCAATCCGTTTGCCATAACTCGGAACTACCTCATCAAAGTGGCAAGAGTCTTCACTTAGTACGGATCCCTGCCCCCCATTGACATTCTCCGGCTGACACGCCACATTCTTTTCCGGCCCTGCCCGTCGCTTACGTCGCCGGGCACTGCCGCAACCTCAAGGAGTTTCCATGAAGCCGAAAGCATCGGCCAAATCCGCCAAAATCCTGGTGATCGACGTTGGCGGCACCAACGTCAAAATGCTCGCCACCGGCCAGAAAGAGCCGCGCCGCTTCCCTTCCGGCCCCACGATGACCCCCGGCAGCATGGTGAAACAAGTCAAGGAAGTCACCAAGGATTGGGAGTTCGATCGCCTCTCCATCGGCTACCCCGGCCCCATCATCAACGAACGGCCGCTGCGCGAACCCCACAATCTCGGCAAGGGCTGGATGGCCTTCAATTTCTCCAAAGCCTTCGGGCTCCCGGTGAAAATCATCAACGACGCCTCCATGCAGGCCCTCGGCAGTTACGAAGGCGGCCACATGCTCTTCCTCGGTCTCGGCACCGGCCTCGGCTCCGCCATGATCGTGGACGGCTTTCTCCAGCCGATGGAGCTCGCTCACCTGCTCTACAAAAAAGGGAAAACGTACGAAGACTATCTCGGCCTCCGCGGCCTCGAACGCCTCGGCAAAAAAAAATGGCGCCGCCACGTCGCCAAAGTCGTCGAGCGCCTGAAGGAAGCGCTCGCCGCCGATTACGTCGTCCTCGGCGGCGGCAACAGCAAAAAGCTCGACACCCTGCCCGCCGGCGCCCGCCTCGGCAAAAACGAAAACGCCTTCCTCGGCGGCTTCCGCCTATGGAAAGAGTAGCCGAGAATATGTAGGGCCCGCTTCAGAAGGCGGCCGCTACAAATGCTGTTCGCAAAGAGAACCGCGCGTTGCTCTCTGGCTACGCTACAATTTTTCCCCTATGCCCCGCATCGTCTGCCGCGGCCTGCTCATCGACATGGACGGCGTCCTCGTCGATTCCACTCCCGCTGTCGCCCGCGTCTGGGCCCGCTGGGCCGCCCGCCACAACATGGATCCCGTCGCCGTCACCGCCTTCGCCCACGGCCGCACCAGCCGCGCATCCATCAAGGAACTTCTTCCCGACGCCCGCCCCGAAGTCCACGACGAAGAAGACCGCTGGATGCTCCGCGCCGAACTCGAAGACGTCGCCGATGTAGTCGCCCTACCCGGAGCCCGCGAACTCCTCGCTGCCGTCCCCTCCGCCCAGCGCGTCGTCGTCACCTCTGCCGCGCGCAACCTCGCCGAAGTCCGCCTCCGCGCCGCCGGTGTCTGGGACCTCGTCCATCACCTCGTCACCTCCTCCGACGTCCAGAACGGCAAGCCGCATCCCGAACCCTACCTGAAAGGCGCCGCGGCCCTGCAACTGCCGCCCACCGATTGCGTGGTCATCGAAGACGCCGCTTCCGGCACCCGCGCCGGCAAATCCGCCGACGCCCGCGTCCTCGCCCTCCGCACCACCAGCACCGACGCAGAACTCCTCGCCGCCGGCGCCGATTGGATCGCCAACGACTGCGCGTCCCTCCGCTGCACCCTCGCTCCCGGCAGTGACCAACTCACCATCGAATTCCCCCCGAACGAAGTCCCGCGGCTACCCAAAATGAGCTAGAATGCGTCGAAACACAGTAAGCCGCGTTCCCTGATTCAAGGAGTAATTTGAGAATGAACCCAGCCACTCGCCTGACCCTGCTGTGCGCCGCCGCTTCCCTGTTTGCTTTCGCACCCGCAAATTCGTTCGCGCAGGAAAAAGAGTCCAAGCCGGCCGAAAAGCCCGCCGAACCCGCCGCAGCCCCTCCAAAGGAAGAGTCCTCCGTCACCGACCACTCCATCAAAATCGGCGGGCAATCCATCCCTTACAAAGCCACCGTCGGCAGCATGCTCCTGAAGAACGAAAAGGACGAACCCGAAGCCCTGCTCTTTTTCACCTCGTACGTCCGCTCCGACGTCAAGGATCTCTCCCAGCGTTCGATTGCCTTCGTCTATAACGGAGGTCCCGGCTCAGCCTCTCTGTGGCTGCACATGGGCTCCTTCGGCCCCAAGCGCGTCGCCACCGTAAACGCCGGCGTCACGCCTCCCGCTCCCTACAAGCTCGACGACAATCCCAATTGCCTGCTCGACAAAACCGATCTCGTATTCATCGACCCCATTGGCACCGGTTTCAGCCACGCCGTCGGCAAAGCCCAGGACAAGGATTTCTGGGGCGTTGACCAGGATGCGCGCTCCCTCGCCAATTTCGTCCAGTCCTACATCAGCCGCAACAACCGCTGGAACTCTCCCAAATTTCTGATCGGCGAAAGCTACGGCACTTTCCGCAACGCCGTCCTCTCCAACGTCCTCCTCACCCGTTACAATGTTTACCTCAACGGCCTCGTGATGATCTCCTCCGTCTGGGATCTCGGCACCATCTCCTTCTACCCGGGCAACGACCTCTCCTACATCCTCTATCTCCCCAGTTACGCCGCCACCGCCTGGTATCACAAAGTCCTCACCGACCGGCCGGACAATCTGCCCGCTTTCCTCGACGAAGTTCGCAAGTTCGCCAACGGCGAGTACGCCGACGCGCTCCTCAAAGGCAGCACCATCACCGACGCCGAAAAATCCGCCGTCGCCAAGAAAGTGGCCCGCTATACCGGCCTAAGCGAGGACTACGTCGTCAAATCGAATCTCCGCGTCAAACTTTTTCAATTCATGCAGGAACTTCAGCGCAGCCGCGGCCTCACCACGGGGCGGCTCGACGCCCGCTTCTCCGGCCCCACCTACAATCTCATCAGCGATTCCGCCGACTACGATCCCCAGGAAGCCGCCATCAGCGGCGCTTTCGTTGCGGCCTTCAATCAATACGTGCGCGAAGAGCTGAAATACAATCCCGACCGCGAATACCACGTCTTCGCCAACTTTGGGGAAAATCGCTGGGATTGGAAACACTCGGCCGGCGAAGGCGCCTTCTTTCCCGGCTCGCCCAACGTGATGCTCGACCTCGCCAACGTCATGATCCCCAACACCAAGCTCCAGGTGGAAATGGAAGACGGCTATTACGACCTGGCCACTCCATTCGCGGAGGCCCAATACGCCACCGAGCACCTCGGTCTTCCCCCCAACATCCAGAAAAACATCCACCACAAAACCTATGAGGCAGGCCACATGATGTATTTGCGCGACGAAGACCTCTCCAAGCTCAAATCCAACGTCGCCGCTTTCCTCGACTCCGCCTCCAAACCCCAATAATCTCCAACCGGTGTAGGGGCGGCTTTAGGCCGCCCTCATTCTTCTCTTCTCTGCTCTTCCTTAGCGCCCTCTGCGTCTCTGCGTTATCCTTATTCTTCATCTTCCTCCTTGTGTCCCTCGTCCCCTGTTTGCAATTTGCCAGTAACCAAATGGGCCTACCTGTACCCCGACAATCCCCTGCATGCGCTCCCACCCCGTAAACTTGTCGGGTAGCCATGGAGCAGCAGGCGGCCACGCCCTGCTCCATCGTCATCACTGTTCAGGGGAGCCATGTCCACAAATTCTCCGACCACCGCGCTCATCCAGCGCAGCTTCAACGTACCCCAACTCATCGGCGCGATGCTGAAAGCCCGCGACCACGTTAGCGACCTCATCTTTTCCCCCGGCCGCGCACCGCAAGTCGAAGTCAGCGGGCAACTCGTCGAACTGAAATTCAAGGGCCTCGAGTGCCTCGTTCCCAGTGATACCGACCAGATCGCCAAGTTTCTCGTCGGGAAGAATCAACACGCGGCCCAGAAACTCGAGCAAGACGGCTCCGCCGATCTCTCTTACGGCCTGGAAAACACGGCGCGCTTTCGCGTCAACATCTTCCGCCAGCGCGGTACCTGCGCCATCGTCATGCGCGTCATTCCCGACCGCATTCCGAGTTTCGAAGATCTGAAGCTGCCGCCGCATCTCCAGGAAATATGCGGCATTCGCAACGGCATCGTCCTCGTCACCGGTCCCACCGGCTCCGGTAAATCCTCCACCCTCGCCGCCATCATCGACAAAATGAACGAGGAAAAAGCCATCCACATCCTCACCATCGAGGACCCCATCGAATTCCTGCACCGCCACAAAAAAGCCACCATCCACCAGCGCGAACTCCACAGCGACACGCCCACCTTCGCGGCCGCTCTTCGTGGCGCACTCCGCCAGGCGCCAAAAGTCATCCTCGTCGGCGAAATGCGCGACCGCGAAACCATCGAAATCGCCCTGGAAGCTTCCGAAACCGGCCACCTCGTGCTCTCCACTCTCCACACCATCGACGCCGCCAAAACCGTCGAGCGCATCATCGGTGCGTTCCCCATGGAAGATCAGCAGGGCATGCGCAACCGCCTCGCGAAAGCTTTCCGCTACATCCTTTCCCAGCGGCTTGTTCCTCGTCAGGACGGCAACGGCCGCCTTGCCGTCATCGAAATTCTCAAGTCCACCCTCCGCACCCGCGAGTACGTCGAGAAGGGCGAAGGCGAGGGCAAGACGCTGCTCGACGCCATGCGCGACGGCTCCACGGAAGGCATGCAGTATTTCGACGGGGAAATTGAAAAGCTCATCCGCTCCGGCGTCATCGATTTCGAAACCGGCTTCACCTACGCCACCAATCCTGGCAACCTGCGCCTCGAACTCGCCGACTTCCTCGACGGCCAGGAAAAACCGAAGTCCTCCGCCAGCCGCGAATCCGAGCTCGAACTCACCTCATAATCACTCCCAACCGGCCGAAGCCTCTCTCGCCCGTGTAGGGGCGGCTTTACGCCGCCCTCTTGGGTTACTCTCTGTCTGATTTTTCCTGTGTAGGGACCGGCTTCCGAGGCGGTCCGCTCATTGCTTTGTAGCGGCCGCCTTCAGGTGGCCCATCTTCACTTTTTTTGAGTGCGGGAGCAAAGCTCCCGCTTTTACGCCCGCAGCCACACCACACATCCCCCCTGACACCACACTACGTCCCGGCCAGCTCCTATCTTCACCATTCACAATTCCCCACTTACCGAATCGCTCAGCCTTCTCTTTTTCCACCCGCAAACGTATGATGGCGACTCATTCATTTAAGGATCGAGAACCGACATTGTCCACAACCCCCGCGCCTAGCTCCGTCGAGTCACCGCCACCGCACCTTCCCAATCGCAAAGATAAAGGCAAACTCCTCCAAGTCCTCGGCGTCGGTTTCGGCATCGCCGTCGCCGTCGGCAATTCCATCTCTGTCGGCATCGTTCGCACCCCAGGCAGCATCGCCGCAATCCTTCCGAACGCATGGCTCTTCATCGCCGTCTGGATCGGCGGCGCTCTTTACGCCCTCCTCAGCGCCTTCCAACTCGCCGAACTCGGCACACTGATCCCCACCAGCGGCGGCCAGTACAATTTCGCTCGCCGCGCCCTCGGCGAATACGCCGGCTTCATCGTCGGCTGGAGCGACTGGATCTCCACCGCCGGCACCACCGGCGCCGTCGGCATCGTCCTCGGCGAATATCTGGCGCATCTCTTCCCGGTTCTCGACGGCGCGCTCCGCATCAAAATCGTCGGCGTCTCCGTCATCGTAATCTTCGCGTTGTTGCAATGGAAAAGCATCAGCATGGGCAGTAAAGTACAAAACTTCACTACCATCCTCAAAGGCCTGGTCTTCTTCGTGATGGTCGTCGCCTGCTTCACCATGGGCCACAGCGCGCACCTCCAAATCGTCACCGCGCCCAGCGTGGCCATTCCCGTCGGCGCCGCGCTCATCACCGCCGTTCTCCTCGGCATGCAGGCCACCATCTTCACCTACGACGGCTGGGATGGCGCCATCTACTTCGGCGACGAAATGAAAAATCCCGGCTACCTGATTCCCCGCGCCATCTTCGCCAGCCTCGGATCGCTGTTCGTCATCTATCTGCTCATCAATGCCGCGGTCCTCTACGTTCTCCCCATGAATCAGATTGCCGGGAACGATTTCTCACTCGGCCTCGCCGCCGAGCGCGTCTTCGGCCGTTACGGCGATTTTATCTTTCGCTCCATCATGGTCGTCGCCCTCTTCAGCTCCATCAACGCCCTTCACCTGATGAGCTCGCGCGTCATTTACGCAATGAGCCGCGATCGCCTCTTCTTCCGCCAGGTCACGCGCGTCAACAAGGGCGGCACGCCCACCGTCGCCCTGTTCCTCAGCGCGCTCGTCGGCGTCATCTTTGCCATCGGCAAGTTCGAACGCGTCATCGCCATGCTTGCCTTTTTCTTCGTCACCAACTACATGCTCTCCTTCATCTCCCTCTTCATCCTCCGCGTACGCGATCCCCACGCCGATCGTCCTTATCGCGCCTGGGGCTATCCCTGGACCACCGCCCTCGCCCTCCTCGGCTCCGTCGGCTTCCTCATCGAAGCCGTCCGCGAAGACCGCGCCAACAGCATCCTGGCCCTCGTCGCCCTGGCCTGCAGCTATCCCGTCTTCCGCGTGCTCAAAGCAGTCTCCAGCCGCGAGCCCGCGTAGCGGCCACCTTCAGGTGGCCAAGCCTGAGTTCCCTCAGAATCCACTGCCAATTCCCTCACAAAATAAAAAAGGGCGGATTCTCATCCGCCCTCTCAACTCTTCTCTGTGACCTCTGTGGTCTTGCTCTGCGTTCTCTGTGTTAATTCTTTCTTTTCGTCCTTGCTCCGTTACCTCGTTACTACCTTGCTTCGTTTTCTTAACTCACCTTCTCCGCCACAGCCTTCGCCTGCAGGAACAGCAGCAAATAATCCTTCCCGCCGGTCTTCGAATCCGTTCCGCTCATGTTGAATCCGCCGAACGGATGCGCGCCCACCATCGCTCCCGTGCACTTCCGGTTCAGGTACAGGTTCCCTACGTGGAACTCTTCTTCCGCCCTCCGGATCTTTTCCGGATTCTTCGAATATACTGCGCCCGTCAGCCCGAACTCGGTGTTGTTCGCAATCTCCATCGCGTGATCGAAATTCTTCGCCTTGATCACCGCCAGCACCGGGCCGAACACTTCCTCCTGCGCCAGCCGCGCCTTCGGGTCCACGTCGGCGATAATCGTCGGCTCCACAAAGTAGCCGTCGCCCGCCGCACGCCCGCCGCCCGTCATCAAACGCCCTTCCTTCTTCCCGACCTCGATGTAGTTCAAAATCCCCTTCATCGCCGTTTCGCTCACCACCGGGCCCATGTAGTTGTTCGGATCGTCGCTCGGCCCCACCTTGATCTTCTTCGTCCGCTCCACCAGCTTCGTCAGGAACGTATCGTAAATCTTCTCGCTCACAATCACCCGCGAGCACGCCGAGCACTTCTGCCCCTGATACCCGAACGCCGCCTGTGCCGTCCCTTCCACCGCTGCGTCAATGTCGGCCTCTTCATCCACAATCATGCCGTCCTTGCCGCCCATCTCCAGCACCGTGCGCTTGATCCAGATCTGCCCGGGCTGCACCTTGTTCGCCAGTTCCGCGATCCGCAATCCAATTTCCTTGGAGCCGGTGAACCCGATGTACCGCGTCTTCGGATGCTGCACGATCACGTCGCCGATCACCGCGCCCGACCCGGTCAGGAACTGCACCGCTTCCTTCGGCACGCCCGCTTCATGCAGGATGTCCACAAACTTCGCCGCAATCGTCGGCGAATCCGCCGCCGGCTTCAGCACCACCGTGTTCCCCGTCACCAGTGAAGACACCACCAGCCCCGCCATAATCGCCATCGGAAAATTCCAGGGAGGAATCACCGCGCCCACACCCAGTGGGATGTACACCATGTAATTCCGCTCGCCCCGCATCGGCGTCAGCTTCTGCGGCTCAGACAAGCGCAGCATCTCGCGCCCGTAATATTCGCAAAAATCGATCGTCTCCGCGATATCGGCGTCCGCCTCGATCCAGCTTTTCCCGACCTCGTAACAAACCAGCGCGCCCAGTTCGTACTTCCGCCCGCGGATAATCTGCGCGGTCTTAAACAGATACTTCGCCCGCGTCTCCGCCGGCACCTTCTTCCAAACGTCAAAATACTTGCTCGCCGCCTCCACCGCCTGCGCCGCCTGCTCCTTCGACGCATCCTGGAACACCCCAATCACTTCCGATGGCCGCGAAGGGTTCGTGGACTTCTTCTTCCCCGTCGTCACCACCTTCTGCCCGGCAATCCACATCGGGTATTCATGCCCAAACTCGGCTTTCACTTTCGCCAATGCCGCTTCCATCCGCTTGCGGTTCTCTGCATTCGAAAAATCGATAAACGGCTCGTTCGTAAATTCCGGCACATGCAATTTCGCTTCGGCAGTCGCCATAACTTTCTCCTTCGTGGCACACCCATTCCTGGCTGTGCTCTTGCAATTTCCTTCGGAGGCCGGGACTTCACCCCGGCGTAAAGCCCCCCTAACTTGAACGGGCCTCAGCACCCTGAAGAAGACGCTTCTCCAACCTATCTCGCCAGCACTCAATTATAGGCGGTCTCCCGCAACCCCGACAAGCAGCCCCCGTAAAACGGAACTGGACAGATTCCGATCGCCCACTTATCCCGCATTTGCTCGGCGAACGCTTTTGGCAACGCTGGCGCACTGCAAATTCCTTGAGCAGGACCCCCGGCTAATCATCCGAGATGTGCGGTGGCAAGCCCCTTGCCGACAGTGATCTGGAGCTCTTCCACTTTCCGGCACCGGATTCCCTGGCCGACGCGAGTTGATCTGCAGCATGGTACGCTCCGCTTTGAATTTGAGCGTTGTCTCATTTCGCACAGCTTGTTAGACCCCTCTTTTGGTTGAATTGATGTGAAATCTCAGAGCCCATGAAGTCTCACGCAACGGATACAAGGCGCTCCGGCGCCGTTCAGGACGGACATGAGCGGGAAAAACCTTCGAGACTTAAAAGCAGACCAGCGGACCAACGGCGAGGGAAAACAAGTCAGCAATAAAGTGCTGCTGGCAGCTCCTGACTCTGAATACGAGTTGATGCGTGCCGACTTGACATACATCGACCTGCCGCATCATCTCAGCCTTCACGAGCCGACGCAAAAGATCGAGTTCGTCTATTTCCCGAACCGCGGAATGGTTTCTCAAGTTGTGGTGACTAAAGACGGCCGGACCGTGGAAGTGGGTGTAGTGGGGAACGAAGGTTACGCTGGAGCTGGACTTGCAGCCGGCTTGAGCAGAAGTTCAGTCCGCGAAATCATCCAAATCGCCGGCGATGGCTTCCGAATGATGGGCAATGCCCTCGAACGCATTCTGCGGTCAGCTCCGCAGTTACAGGCCATATTGAACAGGCATACGGGCCTTCAAGGAATGCAAGTCGCACAAACCGCGGCGTGCAATCGGCTTCACGACATCCAGCAGCGCCTCTCGCGCTGGTTGCTGATGACTCAGGATCGCGTGCATTCCGGGGTGCTTCCGATCACCCACGATTTCATTGCGACCATGATGGGTACCGACCGGTCAACGGTGAGCCTGGCGGCGTCCGTTCTGCAAAAAAAGGGAATAATAGATTACGTGCGGGGAGCGGTGAAGATTGTGAACCGCAGGAAACTCGAAAAATCGGCCTGTGAGTGCTACGACGTCATTCAACAGTTCGAGGATGACCTCGGACTGAGATAACAGTTCTTGCCAGTGTTGGGTACCCCACAGACAGCAACCCCCTCCTATCGCTAAGTTTGGGCCTCGTGCATTCAGCTCGATATTGATGTGTGTTCAAGAAATGGTGACTCGCGTGGAACCTCGCTTATCGCAAGGAAGGGCGCGTTTTTGTCCTCGCAGTGGCGCGGAAGCCTGCTTCTACACAGTCATTTACAAGCACATAACCGCACCAGATCGCGAGGTGGCCATGGCGCCGATGCATCGCAAACTAGTCTGGGTCGAAAGACCGAATTTTCAGGGATGGGCTTGCACGGAATGCGCATGGGTGTTTAATGCGACATGGCCGCTTGTTGGCACAACTCTTGACGAGATGAAAGCCAAGTTCGGAGAAGAACGCGACAAGAAGTTCGCGTCTCATGTTTGTGCCGAGCATCCGGGAGCCGCAAAGGATCGCCAGTAGTCAGATCACTCACGAGTCGGTTGAAATCGTTCCAGACTTTCGGACCCCTAGGCGTGAACTGGAGTTAGCTGCAGAGTGCCTTGGCCAAAAGGGAGGTGTTGATCTGTATCCCGCCGTGCGCGTCGAGAGAGCCGCGATATTTAATGAATCCAAGCATTCTGAACTTATTCATAAAGAAGTTAACGCGCGGGCGGGTCGTGCCGATCATCGTTGCCAGGGTCTCTTGCGATATTCCGCTGAATCTGTGCAGCTTGCTCCGATTCCCGGGCCCTGCGAGCAGCAGAAGTGCGCGGGCAAGTCGCCTCTCGCTGTTATGAGAAACCTGGTCGACTAAATCCTCCTCAAGCCGGATATTCCGCGAAAGCAGATAAGAGAGGAACGAATACGAGAGCGCATTGTCAGCCTGCAGCGCTCGAATCATTTCGTCTCTCTCAATGACTTGTAGAGTCGTGGGTGCGATCGCGGTAGCGGACCTCACACGCACTTTCTGACGGCCAAGGCACATTTCTCCAAGAAATTCGCGTGGCCCCAGAATCGCTACAATTGCCTCCTTGTCAGTTTTGGACGCCACCGAGAGTTTCACGCGGCCTTTTTGAATGTACATAAGCGTCCTGGCTGGATCGCCGTGAGCGAAAATAGTCTCTCCGGTTGCGAAGCTTTTATTCAGTGTGGCCACTCCGCCCAAATCGAATGAAATTTTGGGCAGGGCCTCTATGTTCGATTTCATGGGTTACTTGGCCCTCAGATTCCGCTGCGATGACGGATGCCGCATCTCAATGGCCTCAATGGCGGAAAGCTTCCGCTCCAAGTGTGGTTCTGAATCAAGGTCACCTGAATGCAGCACATTGCGCTGCCCTGAAGCTACACCACGCGAACGGCAAGGGTCGGAGAGCAACTGTTTTGTACTCAGTTCCTTCTTCATGCTCCGATAACACATTGGCGTAAATCTATCCTATTTGGAACACTTTTGGTATTAGCCGGGTGTCGCAACCTTCGCTGTTAAGGGTGCGCTCCGTTTGCTTCCGCCTCAGCGAGGCGGGTTTACCCTCAGCTGACATCAAGTTGAACCAGACATGGCCTTTCGAGCTGGAAGTTTTGACTCCGGACCATTCCCAATTCTCATTTGCCAGTGCCATAATCTCCACCCATGTCCCAGTCCATCACTCATTTGACCCTGCTGGTGCGGAACTATGACGAAGCCCTGGAGTTCTACACTCAAAAACTAGGCTTCCACCTCCTCCAGGACACTCCCCTCCCTGGCAACAAACGCTGGCTCCTCGTCGCTCCTCCCAATTCTCGCGGCGCCGCGCTTCTCCTCGCCCAAGCCGACTCGGCCCAGCAATCCCTCGCCATCGGCAATCAAACCGGCGGCCGCGTCTTCCTCTTCCTCCACACCGACGACTTCTGGCGCGATTACAAGACTTACCAGTCCCGTGGCGTCCGTTTCCTCGAATCTCCCCGCCAGGAATCCTACGGCACCGTCGCCGTCTTCGAAGACCTCTACGGCAACAAGTGGGATCTCCTCGAACCCACCGCCCCAGCCGAACCACCCGCTGCCGGCGATTGACACACGTCTCCCCGCCGCGTAGGCTGATTTCGATGTCTCGCAGCTCCCATGTTCGCTCGCTTTTCTCCTCTCAACCCTATTCTTGCGCCTGTACGTGTTGTCCCCGCGGTGGGACGGAGGCTTCGAGCGCTTAGTTTTCCCTGATTCCGAAACTCGATCTTCCGTCGCCCACGATTCCCTTCGTGGGCATTTTTGTTTTCAGGGTGCGGCAGCGAACGAATGATCGGGCGGCGAAACATCAATCAGTTCAAAACGTCGAATCCAAGGAGCGCACACCATGAGCAAGATTCTTTCCGAAGTTCTTCATGCCAACGCCAATTACTCCGCCAATTTCGGCGAAAAGGGCAAGCTCGCTCTTCCCCCGGCCCGCCGCTTTGCCATTCTCACTTGCATGGACGCCCGCCTCGACCCCGCCAAATTTGCGGGCCTCTCCGAAGGCGACGCCCACGTGATCCGCAACGCCGGCGGCCGCGCCAGTGACGACGCCATCCGTTCTCTCGTCATCAGCTACAAACTGCTCGGCACCCACGAATTTTTCGTGATTCACCACACCGATTGCGGCATGGAATTCTTCACCAACGACGTCATGCGCGATCTTTTGAATTCCAGTCTGGAAACCGCCGAGCTCACTCCCAACGGCTTCCGCGACGTCGGCAAGGGCCCCGGCTCCCGCGCCGGCGAATACATCGAATGGCTCGCCATCAAAAACCAGAAACAAGCCGTCCTCGACGACGTCGCCCGCATCCGCAATCACCCGCTCGTTCCCAAATCCATTCCCGTCCACGGCTACCTCTACGACGTCCGTTCCGGCAAGCTCCTCGAAGTCGAAGCCGCCAAATCCGCCGGCGCCTGATCCCTCCAAACACAAAGCCCCACCGTGATTGAATCGCGGTGGGGCTCAACTTTTGAATGCGGGAGTAACGCTCCCGCTTTTGCAAATTAAACCTCGCCACCCAACTCTCCGCGCCCTCTGGGCTCCTACCTCTGTGCCCTCTGTGTGAACTCTTCTCTTACTGTTTCCCCACCAAAAACTCAAACTGCTCTTTCGTCAGCGGCACCACCGACAATCTCCCAATCTTGATCAACGGCGACTCCCTAAAAATCTTCTCCTTCTTGATCTCCTCCAGCGAAATCGCTTTCTCCAGCACCGCACCCGCCTTGATCTTCACTACTGGATTCTTCGGATCTTTCGCATTCGCCGACACCACCGTCGCCCTCCCCACCGCGGTCTTCACATTCCCCGTTTCATAAATCACCAGCCCGTCGCCCGCCTTCATCGCCCGCATGTGCATCACCGCCGTAGGATTCTTCACTCCATCCCACTGAGTCACCCCATCCTTCATCAATTCCGCAAACGAATATTCCGAAGGCTCCGTCTTCAACAAATAATAATTCGCCAATACAACCTCCCGTAGCGGCCGCCTTCTGAGGCGGGCGCCTTTCGCGGTCCCAAATATCTGCATGGAACCGGCGTCTTGCTCAAAACCTTGCAACAAACTGTTGATGAGAATGCATTGTACCTCGATGCTTCGTAGATACGCTGAGCCGCTTCAACTCCCCAGCATCCCGCCGCCTCCCCCGCAACTGGCCGCTCGCTCCAGTACTTTCGGGGGATGCCTCTTCCGCACAATTCTATTGCCCTACCACCGGCAATAAGGGGTACAATCGCCCCAGAAATTAAGGTTGCCTCGGCTCTGGAGTCCCCCAGGGCGGTTTCTTAAAACTTGATGAGCCGCACGCCCCTAGTTCGATGGGCCCCTACTCGGCCAGCAGGCCTCTGCGCCTTGTTGTATTTCTGCGCGTCCGCCTCTTTGCTGACCTTGCCCTCCCGCGCGCAAGGCGCGCAGCAGAATTCGCAGCCTGTTGCCGAAGCTGCCCGCCAGGAAAAAGCGCGCCAGGCCGCCCAGCAGAAAAAAGATTCCCACGTCTATACCAACGAAGATCTAAAGCAATCGCAAATTCTCACTCCGCAGGATCGCTCCCGCGTCGAGGCCCGCAAAAATAATCCCGCCGCCGCGCCCGGTAAGCCGGCCGCGCCGGCCGTCAACGCGGAAAAAAATTCCGCTCCCGAAAGTTTGGGAGAAGTCGCGCGCCGTTACCGCCGCCAGCAGCTCGAAAATTCTCAAGCCGCCGAAGACGCGAAGCGTCTGCCGCAATCGCGCTTCCCCATGGAACTTTCGCAACCTTCCTACGCCGCTCCGGCCAAACCCGTCGCGCCAATCGTGGCGCCGGGTTCGCATCCGCGCCAAACTGTGAAGCCGCTGCCGCGAAATGCTCCTTCGCGGCGCGACCCGTTCTCTCATCAAATATTTTCGCCGCTGCTCCCCGGCGAACGCGCGCCTCTCTCGCCAAATTTGTCCGCTCCGCCGAAGCCGGCCATCTCATTCTCTGACGCGGCCCCACACGCTCCCGCCGTCCGCGCCGCGCCGCCCGCCGCCGCTCCAAAATTGTTGCTCCCCGGCAAACCACTACCCGCGGCGCCATCCCTTGTACCTCGCGCCGTTCCGGTCGCTCCCATCGAGAATAAGATCAGCGGCGCCAGACAAATCCAAGTTCAGCCCGGTGATTCTCTCTGGAGGCTCGCGCGCCGCCATCTCGGCAACGGCTCCCGCTGGAGCGAACTCCTCGCCTCGAATCCCGGCATCTCCGATCCGAACCACATCCAACCCGGCACCGTACTGGTTGTCCCCGCATCCGATCTTCGTCCTCGCGTGCAGCCCTCAAGCATCACCATCCGCAGCGGCGATTCTCTTTGGAAGCTCGCCGCCTCCCGGTTAGGCAGCGGCGCCGCCTGGCCCTGCATCGCCCAGGCCAATCCGCAACTTCATCATGTCAACCACCTCCGCCCCGGCCAAATTCTCGTCCTCCCCACGTCGTGCCCAACCCAACTCCACCCGTAATTTCGCCCCATTTTCCAATTTCCATTTTCTATTTTCTGCCGCTTGCTCACCCCCGCCTCCGGTATTTACCTGACATCTGAATAAGGCGCGCCCTCGATTGAGGCCGCAGGAATTTCCTGTTATTTCTTTACACATTTCAGGTGTTCCCGGCATCGGCCGTTGAGGCTCGCGTTGTCCCGGGAAACCGCCCCGGCCACCGACGCTCATCGTCCGCTCTGGCCACCTGTGGGAGCTCTCATTCGTGTTGCATCAGCGCAAACCCAAAACCTCCGCCGCCTTGACCCGGCGCCGCGCCGCAGGTGAACCACGCTGATGGAGTCCGCTAGCAAGGTGGCGATCAAATCCGAGCGCGACATCGTCGTGGCTCGCCAGAAAGGCCGCACCATGGCCACCGATCTCGGATTTTCTCTCGGCAACGCCACGCTGATCGCCACCGCCATCTCCGAACTCGCCCGGAATATCATTTCTTATGCAGGGAGCGGCGAAATCTCCATGGAGGTCGTGCGCAATTCCGATCGAACGGGTATCCTGATCATCGCGTCCGATCGTGGCCCCGGGATTCCCGATCTCCCGCTGGCCTTGCGCGATGGCTTCTCCACTTCGGGCAGCCTGGGCATCGGTTTGCCCGGCGCGCGCCGCTTGATGGACGAGTTCGCCATTGACTCCGAACCAGGTCGCGGAACGATTGTGACGGTGACAAAATGGAAATCATGAACGCCCCATCCGTCGAATTCGGCGTCGCCAATTTCGCCCTCCCCGGTGAAGGCACTTCCGGCGATTGCCACGTCCTCTGTGAACGGCCCGGCGGCCTGCTCGTCGCCGCCATCGACGGCATCGGCCACGGCCAGGAGGCCGCCGAAGCCGCCCGCACCGCCGCCGCCATTCTCACCGAGGGCGGAGATCAGCCCATCATCTCGCTCGTCGAGGAATGCCACCTCGCTCTGCGTTCCACGCGCGGCGTCGTTCTCAGCGTCGCTTCCATCGATCTCGCGCACGGCATGATGACCTGGCTCGGTGTCGGCAATGTTGTCGGCGCCCTGGCGCGCGTCATTCCCCGCGGCACGAATTTTCCAGAAATGCTTCTCCTGCGCGCGGGCGTTGTCGGCTCGCAGTTGCCCGCGCTTCAGGCCGCCGTGCTACCCGTCTTCGAGGGAGACACACTCTTCTTCTCCACCGACGGCGTTAAAGGCCACTTTATTGAAACGCTTTCCGCGCGCGAAAATCCCCAGCGCGCCGCCGGCAGGATCCTCCAAAAGTTCCACACCGCCACCGACGACGCCCTTGTCCTGGTAGTCCGCCTAACCGGCATCCACAAATAATCGCCCTTTCAACGATCCTCAAATTTCCGCCCCCTTTTCGAATTTCTATTTTCTAATTTCCATTTCGTTGCCGATGCACCAATTCTCCAAATGGCAACATTCAAATATTCGTTGCAAGCGATTCATTCTTTACCGTTTTTTGGATAGCTCACCGCGTAACTCAGCATTTTTGCCAGCGTCCAATCAGTAGCCAAGGAAATGAAAACACTTCCGCGGACCGCGCCCGTAGCAGCTTGGCCGGCGTATTCCCGGCAACTTTGAAAGGACTATAAGGACCATCATGAAACTCTCGAAACTCTCGCTCGTGCTTTTCGGCTCGGCGCTGCTGTTCGCTTCGGCCGCCCTCGCCGGCGATTCCAACAAGGGCTCGCTCCAGCTGTTTGAAAAGGTCAGCGTCGAAGGCAAGGAACTCAACCCCGGCCACTACACCGTCACCTGGGAAGGCTCCGGACCCGACGTGCAGGTCACCGTTCTCCAGGGCAAGCAGACCGTTGCCACCTTCCCCGCTCATCTCGCCGAGCAGACCACGAAAAATAACGAAGACGCCTACGGCTCCGCACCCGGCACCGACGGCGCCCGCAATCTCACCGCGATCTATCCCAACGGCAAGCGCTTCTCGATCGAAGTCGGCCAGAACGCCGCCAGCCAGCCCTCCACCACTCCCGCAGCCAAGTAATTCCAATCCCTTGTGGCACAGCCATTCCTGGCTGTGCTCTTGGGTGAAGGGCCCACTCGTCGCAAAGAGTGGGCCTTTCCTTTTTCCGTCTTCCTCACTGTAGCGCTGGCTTTCAAGCCAGCCCGCCGCGTAAGCGGCGTCTTGGGTTTTCCTCTCTTCCCCACTTCGCTCTCTGCGTCCTCCGCGTCTCTGAGGTAAAATTTCGCTCCGAGGCGTCTCTCCTCCGAACTCTTCTCCGCAAACTGTAGACTGTAAACTGTAGACTGTTGACTGCCCTTCTCTTCTCCGCCCTCAGCGTCCTCCGCGTCTCAGCGCCCTCTGCGTTAAATCCCCTCTTCGAGCCGTTAACTGTAGACTGTAGACTGTTGACTGCCTCAACAAATCCTCACGCACCGCTTCACATCCCGAGTCTCCTCCAACAACTTCTCCACCCTCTCCAAAAACCTCTCCGTATGCGGCAGCTTCGCGTGCAACTCGAAAGTCTCCACATCCCTCCACCGCGAATGCAGGTAGTACACCCGCGCATTCCGCACCCCCCGGTACCCATGCACCTCCAAACACCCCGCCTCCTCCCGCGTAGCCGTCACCACCTCCTCCAGCGCCGATTCGAAGTCACTCTCCTTCCCGTCCAGCACCAGGAATCGCCCAAATATGTAGAGTTCCATCGCCGCCCTCCAGAATTCCGCATTCTACGCCGAGTCACCCTTCCTGAGCGCCGGAGGCGCGGCACATATTAGCCCAGCGCGTGAGCGCTGGGTTGGAACCCCCAGAAGAATTCCGAAGCACCGTAGGTGCGACACATTCTTCTCGCCCAACACCACAGCTCACCATCCGCAATCTCAGCGGTTGCCCGCACGAACGACGGGGGATAGAAAAGAGTTGATGGGTGTGCACAGACGAGGATGAAGCAGGAAGCAGAGCCAACCCTTTGCAAACGGCGCAAACGGCAGGCCACCCAAGAGGTTTCTAGCACTCAGGGGTGCGCCACCGGCCATTTCGTCACTCCATATAAACAATTGAAATATCGTTGGTTACGGCAATTGGCGGAAGTCGAGACCCGCCTCCCCGGAAAGTCCACCACTAGATATAGACGCCTTGGAAAATTCCTCCCCAGATTTTGCGATTTTCTCTTGACACCAACTTCTCCTGGTCCGATACTGCGAATCCAGATTCGGGGGACGTGGGAAGCGCCAGACGGACCGAGTCGGGGATAAGTCTCGGTTCGGCTTTGCCCCACGCTCCAGCCCGGTATCACCGCAAAAAACGAGCGCGAAGTACCTGCTCCGCGCCAAAGAGAACAGGGGAATGCCTAATCGATTCCCCTGACATGTACCGGCACCCATTGCACGGTAACCTGGTCTCTTGCGTTTGATCAAAAGAAAGCGGACTGTCAGTTCACTTCCCAGCCGCCTCTCAAAATCAAGCCAAAGCGCCATCCAGACAGAAATTCTGCCCGTGCATGCAGCAGGGGTAAGCCCCTGCTTAGGTTGAGTTTTGGAGTCATATCCAAAAAGAAAGGAGGAAAAATGCCATTTTCAGGTAGCGCGTTCTCGTTTGATATTTTCACGCTGAGAACGGTGAATGAGGTCGGGGCGGTGTACGGGTTGTTTACCCCAACACCGGGCCGCCCCAACTTCTTCACTTGTCTTTACGTGGGACAAACCGGAAATCTACGGGACAGGCTCTACGAGCACTTTAACGCCCCGCCGATTTCAGGCGTCACACATTTCTTTGCTGAAGTGGTTGGCACTGACCAGCAAAGAAGACTGCGTGAAAAACAGTTAATCGCTGAATTCAACCCACCCGGGAATCGAACCCGCGGGGGCTGAAACTCCGTCGAATTTGCCGCTGATCCGGTTGAAGTAGTATCGGCGATCACCTACGCACAGAACCGAATACCTTTCGCTTGTGTATAGGTACACCGTTTCATCTGATGCTGGATCGACGAATTCGAATGGCCTCAACCTGGCTGGTGCTTTGAGCCGTTCAAAGCACCAGCCAATTATTCTCGAGAAATGGCACTTCACCCTTATCCAGAATATCCGAGGACTAGCTTCAAGTAGGATTACGGAAGACATGGGAATCACTGGGTGCAATTAAAGCACAACTACCGGTTTAACCCTAACTTTCGATTCTGCCCGATGCAAGAGAGTAACAAACGGAGATAAGGGTTGGCGGGTAGCCCGGGCCACCTTCCAACTCGGCACAACTACTAAACTGCACGGCGGGTGGCACAGCCTTAATTCCGAATACCTCTTGGGTGGCCTACCCCTGCGTTTTTTGCCGGGGTGGGCCCCTCCTTGTCGCCAGTTTCGAGGGCGATTTGGGTAGAATGAGATTCGCTGCGAATCTCTGAGCGAAGAGTTGCGGACAAAACCATGGCGGAACCAATTCTTACGTATCTTGGAACAATCTATCCCTGGCATTGCGATCACATGGGCCACATGAACGTGATGTGGTACGTGGGCAAATTTGATGAGGCCACCTGGCAGCTTTTTGCGTCCGTGGGGCTGCCTTCTTCGCGCCTGCGCCAGGAAGGGATTGGCCTGGTCGCGGTGGAACAGCGCATCGAGTACAAACGCGAACTGCTCGCCGGCGACACCATCTCCATCCGCTCGACCTTCCAGGAGGTTCGCGAAAAAACCCTCATCTTTTGCCACGAAATGACAAATCAGGAGACCCAGGAACTTGCCGCGCGCACTTTTTTGACCGGCGTTTGCATTGACATCAAGACCCGCAAGGCACGGCCCCTGCCCGCCGACATCCGCGAACGCATCGTCGCCGCATCCGCTTAAAACCTTAATCCCCTCATGCCTTTTCCCCCTCCGCACTCTGACTCCGGCTCAGCGACCTCTGTGCCCTCTGCGTCCTCTGTGGTGAATCCCTATCCTGCACTTGCTTTCCTTGCCCTTAACTTTGAACTTTCAACATGGATTGCCTTGCTCCCCTATCCCCAATCATTCCCGCACATACAAGCCCCAGGGAAGGGGGATATATCGGTCTCATGGTCAGACCACGCAGAGGCGGAAAGGGAGAAGAACCGACCTGAAGGTCGGCCACCACAGGGGATAGCGACAGTGCAGGGAATGGAGACAGTACAGGGGATGGAGAAGGGAAAGCGGCGAGGTTGTAGTGGCCAGCCTTTAGGCTGGTTTCGGCGTCTTCCACGGGGCCGACCAGGAAGAGGAGAAGAACCAACCTGAAGGTCGGCGGGTCGAGGGGAGAAGAGAAGAACCGACCTGAAGGTCGGCCACTACAGTTCGTTGGCGGCTTCGGCGAAGATTTTTGTGTGCTGGTCGATGTCGGCGGCTGTCGTCTCCGGGCACATCAGCGCCATGTTGTGGAACGGCGTCAGCAGCACCCCGCGGTTCAGGGCGTACAGATGCAGGAACTTCTCCAACTCGAAATCCGCCGCGGCGGCGGATTCCCCGCCGGTGCGGGGAGCGCGTTGGCAGAAAGTGTACTCGGCGCGCGCGCCAAGCCGCTGCACGTTCCACGGCAGCCCGTGCTTCTTGATCTCCGCCGCCACGCCATCATTAAACCGCACCGCGAGCGGCATCATCTTCTCGAAGTTCTTCGCGGTGAGGACGTGTTCCAGCGTGGCCCGCATCGCCGCCAGCGACAGCGCGTTCCCCGCCAGCGTGCCGCCGATGCCGCCGACGTCGCAATCCTCCAGGTGCATGCGCGCGGAGATGCGCTGCGCCACCTCCTCCGAGCAGCCGTACGTGCCGCCGGGGATGCCGCTGCCGATCGCTTTGCCGAAGACGAGCATGTCCGGCTCCAGCTTCCACGCCGCGGTGCAGCCGCCCGGCCCCGCGCAGATGGTGTGCGTCTCATCGGCGATGAAGAGCGAGCCATACCGCTTGGCGAGCTGCTGCGCCTGCTTCCAATACCCGTCGTCGGGCAAAATGATGCCGACGTTGGTCATCGCCGGCTCGGCGAGGATGCAGGCGACGTCGTTGTGCTTCAGCGCGTCTTCGAGCGCGTTCAGGTCGTTGAATTCAACGATGCGCGTGGTTTCCGCGGGATCGACCGGTGGGCCGATGTTGCCGCGCCGCGGACCGACGACGCCGTTTTCCAGCGTGGCGAACGTTTCGTCCACCGTGCCGTGGTAGCAGTAGTGGTAAACGAGAATTTTCGAGCGCTGCGTGATTTCGCGGGCGATGCGGATGGAAAATCGGTTGGCGTCCGTAGCGGTAAGCGTGAACTGCCAGTACGGCAAGCCGAAGCGTTTCTTCAGATCTTCGCCGACGAAGGCGCCATCCTCCGTGGGCAGCATCAGCGTGATTCCCTCTTTCACGCGCCTCGCCACCGCCTCCGCTACCACTTCCGGCGAATGGCCGGTCATCGCGCCTGTGTCGCCCAGGCACAAATCCACGTATTCTTTTCCGTCGGCGCAAGTGAAGTGCGCGCCCTTCGCTTTCGTCACAAAAACCGGAAACTCGCCCGCCCACTTTTTCATCCAGTTCATCGGAACGCCGCCGAGCAGCGATTGCTGCGCGCGCTTGTAGAGTTCGGCCGAACGCGGATGTTCGGTGACGAAGCGCTTGGCTTCGCGTTCCTGCAGCTTTTTCAGCTTGTCTCGATTGATCGTCGTCATATTGGTCCCGGCTTTGGAAGAGTTCACAGGCTAAAGCCTGTGCTACATCATCGCAGTTCGTGGATGATTTCCTTGGCCGCGTTTGCGCCGGACGTGCCGGTCAAGCCGTTGCCCGGATGCGTTCCGTTGCCGCAGAGGAAAAGTCCTTTCACCGGCGTTTGATAGCGCGCCCAATCGAGAATCGGCCGCATCGTGAAAAGCTGGTCCAGCGCCAGTTCGCCGTGGAAAATGTGGCCTCCGGTGAAACCGTAGGTCGTCTCGAGATCGAGCGGCGTGATTACATGCGACGATTCCACCAGCTTCGGCAAGTTCGGCGCGTACGCGGAAAGCGTCTTGATGACGATGTTCGCCAGTTCGCCGCGGCGCTCTTTCCAGGTTCCCTTCTTCAACTTGTAGGGTGCGAACTGGAAATACGCGGAAAGCACGTGCTTCCCTTCCGGCGCAAGCGACGGATCTAGAATCGTGGGAATCGTGACGTCGAGAACCGGCGCGGCGGAAATCTCGCCGTACTTCGACGTGTCGAACGCCCTCTCCAGGTAGTCGATTTCGTTCCCGATGTGAATGCGGCCGGAAAGCGCTTCGCGGAAGCTGTCCGGCGCGACCGTATCCGAAAGCGACGTGAAGTGGGGCAAATCGCCGAGCGCAAAGTGCACCTTGGCGACGCTGCCGGAAGCGCGGAAGTTCTTCATGCGCATGGCGAAAACGGGATCGAGATTCGCCGGATCGAGCAACTGGAAAAAGGTGCGCTTGGGATCGACACCGGAAACCACGGCTTCGCAGGCGATTTCTTCGCCGTCGGCAAGAACGACGCCAGTAACCGCGCCCGCTTTGGTGCGAATTTGCTGAACTTCCGCGTTGGTGCGAATTTCAACGCCGGCGCTTTTCGCGGCTTCGCCAAGCGCGCGCGAGAATTCGCCAAGCCCGCCGCGCGGAAAAGCCGCCGAACCGACAGGATGCGGATCGGCCGCGGCGCGGAGCAGCAAGAGCGCCGTGGAACCCGCCGACCACGGGCCAAGATTTGCGCCGAAGATTCCGCGGGCGGCGATCGCGGCGCGAAGCAGTTCGGTATCGAAGAACTCCGCGACGAAATCGGCGACGGCCATCGGGCCCCATCGCAGCAGATCAAAGATGCCGGTTTTGCCGAGGCCGCGGACGGCGCGGCCGGTCGTCAGCAGGTTCCAGAAATCTTCCGGCGAAGGGTGATCGATGGCCGGCGGCGTGATGGAAGCGATGCGGCCGAAAATTTCGGACAATTCCTCCAGCACCGCGGCGAATTCGGTGTAGCGCGCGCCCTCTTTCACGGGGAGATGCGAAAGCGCGGCCGCAGTTTTGGCGGCGTCGTTATAAAAGAGCAAGCCGCGGCCATCGAGCGATGGAGCGAAGAGGCGAGGCTCCGGCTGGATGATATGCAGATTGAATTTCTCAAGTTGGAGATCGCGCGCAATGTCCGTGCGGAGCGGGCCGAGAGTGTGCGAAAGCGTGGATGCTTTGAAGCCTGGATGAAATTCCTCAGTGATGGCGCCGCCGCCGACCTGTTCGCGGCGCTCGAGGACGGTGGGCTTGAAGCCGCCTTTGGCCAGATAAAATGCGGTGATCAGCGCGTTGTGGCCGCCGCCGATGAGAACTACCTTCTGTCCGAGGGGCATGGTCAGTTGGCCGCCTTCTTCCAGTTTTTCAGGATCACCTGGCTGGCGATGCGGCCGTTGGCGCCCATGATGCCGCCGCCCGGATGCGTGGCGGAACCGCACATGTAGAGATTGTCGATGGGAGTGCGGTAATAGGCCCAGCCGGGAACGGGACGGAGGAAGAAAAGTTGCTCGAGCGAAAGTTCGCCCTGAAAGATATTTCCTTGCGTGAGGCCGAACTCGCGTTCGAGATCGAGAGGGGTCAGCACCTGCTTGTCGATGATGATGTCCTTGATGTTGGGAGAGTGCTCGGCGATGGTGTTAATGACGTTGTTACCGAAGGCTTCGCGGTGATCGTCCCAGGTGCCCTGTGCGAGCTTGTAGGGCGCGTATTGCACGAAGCAGGAAAGCACGTGCTTTCCCGGCGGCGCGACGGATGGATCAGTCAGGCTGGGGATGACCATGTCGATGTAGGGGCGCTGCGAGTAGCGGCCGTATTTGGCGTCGTCGTAAGCGCGCTCCATGTATTCCATTCCGGGCGAAATGGAAATTGCGCCGCGAAGGTGCGCGCCGGGACCAGGAAGCGCCTTGAAGTTGGGCAGTGCGTTGAGCGCGAGATTGACCTTGCCGGAGGAGCCGCGAAATTTGAAGCGCTTGACGCTTTCCACGAAATCGCCGGGGAGATCCTTGGCGTCCATGAAGGAAAGAAATGTGTGATGCGGATCGACGCTGGAGGAAACGACGTTGCAGCGGATTTCTTCCCCTGATTGAAGGGCGACGCCAGTGACGCGGCCGTTTTTGTTCAGGATTTTTCCGACCGGAGCGTTGATGCGAATTTCGACGCCCAATTCGCGGGCAGCGGCAGCTATGGAGTTGGAGATTTGGCCAGTGCCGCCGCGGCTGAAACCCCACGAGCGGAACGCGCCGTCAATCTCGCCCATATAGTGATGCAACAAAACATAGGCGGTGCCGGGCGAACGAATACCAAGAAACGTGCCGATGATACCGGAGGCGGACATGGTCGCTTTGAGGACATCGGTCTCGAACCACTGGTCGAGGAAATCGGCGGCGCTCATGGTCATCAGCTGGATCAGGGTGTAGCGCTCATCGGAACTGAGTTCGCGAAAACGCTGGAGCAGGAAATGGAGCTGCTTGAGATCCTTCGGATTCAGCGTGGTGGGATCCGGGGGGATCATGGAAAGCATGGGCTTCACGAAGCGGCACATCGGCGTCATCAACTTGGAGAATTCGTCGTAGGCCTCGGCGTCGAGGCGCGAGTGGCGGCGAATTTCACGCTGGGTTTTGGCGTGGTCGTTCACGCGCCAGAGGTAGTCGCCACTGAGCATGGGCGAAAAAGTGCCGTCGAGCGGGAGAATTTCAAGGCCGTAGTGGGGAAGATTCAGTTCGCGAATGATTTCCGGGCGGAGGAGCGAAACAACGTAGGAACATTCCGAAAAAAGGAAGCCAGGCACAATCTCTTCGGTGACCGCGGCCCCGCCAAGGACGCCGCGGCGTTCCAGGACCAGCACCCTCTTCCCTGCTTTGGCCAGATAAGCGGCGTTCACAAGGCCGTTGTGACCGCCTCCGATGACGACCACATCGTAGGACTGCGCCATTCTTTAGAACTCCGGAATGAAGTAGAGAATTTCCGCGAAACGTGGAAGAAACATTCTACTGAGAGTGCGGCGGGTTCACAAGGCGCCGAAACCTGATGTGAATTAGATCGCGGCGTGGATTGTAGACTGTACAGGAAAATCCTAACTGTTGCTTTCGTGGCTCTTTCCGTTTTTTTGCGGGGGAGGGGTTGGTGCTGCCGAGATGCCAGGTGGAAGTGGTATCGGTACGATAGTCTCTTCATAGTTCTTTAAATTCTGAATCAATACCATTGCCAAGACTTTAGCGTGCTGCGGGGACATAGTTATCTTCACTTTTTGATCGACAGTGATGGTTTCACCTTCGCTTCCAGAAATCTCCCCGAAAATGAACGAGATATCAAAGATGCTCATGGCAAACGCCACGTTATTTGAATAGATGCTACGAAAATCTGGTCCTTGAATGTTGCGGATATTCTCCGGTTTTACATTTACTTTCCCGAACGTAACGGTTGCAACGTCCTGGGTAGATTCTGATTTCTTTTTAGCCATGTTCTCCTCACAGTGCTAGAACGTGAATCTGTATTGCGATAAAAGCCCGAACCCGACCCTATCCCGAATACCAATACTGCTTTTGGCTGTTCGGATTTAATGATTTTCGAGGGTGTAGCGGGAATCTGTGTAGGTGTTTCCTCCAATTCGATGTCCTGCGCAAATGGGGGTGGGTCAAGAGTTCGTCCACTTTTATTCAAATCCCAGTCTACAACCTCACTAAAAGGCGCAAATCTGACTACTAGGCCCACATCAAACACATTGGCGAGATTGAGCAATGTGGTGACCGAATATTTTCCATAATCCGGGTTCTCCAACCTAGAAACCACAGATTGCAGTTTCGGGTCACCGAAAGCCTTAACTGCCAATTCCCCCTGCGTCCACCTTCGCGTTTCGCGCATCTGGCGCAGTTGAAATGCAATTGTATCCTTCGCATGAGCTTCGATAAACGCTTTGCGATACGCTGAGTCTTTCAACTCATTGACTAGGCTTTTCCTCTTTGAAGTGTTTGAAGTCAATACGTTTCCATCGGCCATTTTTCACCTCCTTAATCCGTCGCAGGCATGTTTTCTTCCAATCGGGAGGGTCATATACCTTTCCCTTATGAGTGAACCCCAATACCATGACGAAAAAGCCTTGATAATCAAACCCACCTGCTCGCCATTCTAGGTTGTCGGCCTTCCATTTAATTTCATGCAAATCATCCTCTATTTTGCGAAATTGTGTTTTGTTCCACTGTGCACGGTTCGTCTTGGCCAGATTCTCTGTTCTAACCCTAAATGCGGCCCTTGCCGCTGGGCTACCTGATATCCACGCTGTAATTTCCCCAACGTCCTGCCCATCGCCAATGATCTCCTGCAATTGGAGAAATGAGCGCTCGGGTTGGGCATCTTTAGGCATTATATAGCAAAAACATTATATTGCAATCCTTCGGTTCGTCTATTACAATTTTGCTATGGCAACAGTCATCTTGCAGATGGATAGTCCTTATGAACATTCTAAGCAAGTTCAGAAGAGTATAAATTATTGCCAGTCTCGTCGAGGGTAATTCCAGTCGCGCCGGAATCGCAGATCGCGTTTTGTCTATAGAAGAATTCGTTGGCTTATTAACTTCTCCGCAGGAAAAGAAGGCTTCATCTTTTCCCTAACAAAATCCTCATGGAGTCTTCAGGACTTCTAATACCCCGGGCTGCGATCCTGATACGAATGGAGGCAGGACGCCGCGCGCCCTGGCGAGTAAGCGATGCCGTTCAGCATATTTGTAGCCCTTTCCATCCTCGGTCTGGATTTCATGATTTTTGTGCTCTTCAAGCTGCTCTACGGCGACCGGCGCAGCGCCATCGCCCGGCAGGTCGTGGAACAAAGGAAGACGCTCGCCGAGCCGACGCCGCGCCCATTCCTCGTCTCATCGCGAGAAGGCGCACCTGCGACCCAGCCCCGCCCAAACGGCGCCGACCTCGACCGGCGTATGCAAAAGCTGGAGAACCGCAGAAAAGAAGGCGGCATAAAGCCGCCGCTACAAAGAACCGCTCCCGAGCGGGCTACGCGCTTGCGGCAAGAGGACCGAGCGCAAGAATACCGTCTGGAAAGATCGGCAAGCTAGCCGCCAGGCCCGCAGCGGATGCGACTTCGTCTGGTTTCGGCGACGAGGCTAGTTGGCGGTGACATGCTGACGCGGTCAACGCCTGAATCGGCGGGGAAAGCGGTTGCAATTCGGCGGCTCGACGGAGAAGATGTGGCCGACTCTTCATGCCTACTCTCCGGCCAGCCGAGCGCAGCAAGATCCCCAATGCGCTCCTGATCGTCATCATCCTGCTTTCGATTTCCGTCTTCATTAATTACATCGACCGCGGGAACCTTTCCATTGCCGCGCCGATATTGAAGGACGAGCTGGGAATTTCGGCCACGCAGCTTGGGGTGCTGCTTTCGGCGTTCTTCTGGACGTACGCCTGCCTGCATCTTTTCTATGGATGGCTGGTCGACCGCCTGAACGTCAATTGGGTGTTCGCCGGAGCGTTCCTCCTTTGGTCCGCCGCAACCGCCGCCACAGGCATCGTTCACACATTTGCCGCGCTCTTCATCCTGCGGCTCCTGCTCGGCATGGGAGAAGCAGCCAGCTATCCCTCGTATAACAAGATCATTGCCCTGAATTTCGAGGAAGAGCATCGCGGCGTGGCGAATTCGGTGCTGGCCTCGGGGCTGCTGCTGGGGCCGGGGTTCGGGATGCTGTTTGGCGGGCTGCTGATGGCGCGGTTCGGATGGCGCCCGTTTTTCATCGTTCTCGGGCTTGCGAGCATGCTCTGGATTTTGCCCTGGCTGAGGTGGATGCCGAAGAAGCAGTACGCCACACAGACGGAGACCGCGGGCGTGCCGAATCTTTTCGAGTTTCTGCTGCTTCGCTCGGCCTGGGGAACGTGCTTTGGCTTGTTCTGCGGAAACTATGTGAACTATTTCCTGATTACCTGGCTGCCGTTTTATCTGGTGCGCGAGCGGCATTTTTCCATGGACAAAA
>Ga0210405_10000651_pt1 | contig 44488 bp, 31 predicted proteins | sample IncBWH11MmetaG_FD_155492 | JGI IMG/M metagenome (GOLD analysis project Ga0210405, IMG submission 155492) | Forest soil microbial communities from Barre Woods Harvard Forest LTER site, Petersham, Massachusetts, United States - Inc-BW-H-11-M | ecosystem: Environmental > Terrestrial > Soil >... | reverse complement strand
CGCCGCCGCATCCGCAGGGCGGCCAGGGTCAGGGCGCCGAGGAAGACGACGATCCCGATGATCAGCAGGTACAGCAGGCCCTTGGCGGCCACGCCGACGATGCCCAGCGCGATCGCGACGATTACTAGCAGCAGGAACAGGGCAATCATGAATTCTCCGTCCGGGACCGGGTCAGCGGCGGGCCAGGCGCCGCTCGCCGCCGGCGCCCGCCTGGTAGGTCAGGCCGTAATGCCGGAAGATCGCTTCCTCCTCGCCGGCCGGCAGCTCGCCGTCGGTATCGATCCAGGGGGCGTCCTTGACCAGCTTCCTGCCGAAGCCGACCCTGACGTACCCCGGACCGACCGTCGCCTGGTCCAGGGGCACGAAGGTGAGCCGGTGCCGGGTCGGCATCCCGACCGTGACGGTAGCGAACGCCGGCTGGTCGGTACTGGTGTCGACGTAGATAGCCTCCAGCGCGCCGACCTTGCGGCCTTCGGCGTCCACTACGTCGTGGCCCCGCCACTCCCGGATATCCGTAGCCTCGAACATACAAGTCCTTCCTTCTTTCTTCCTGTCCCTGACCCAGCGCCTGTTTCCGGCCGGACCGCAGCCCGCGGCCGCCGATCGCCGTGCTTAGGGCCGGTGTCCCTCTGGTCCTGCCTCCCGGGCTGGGTCTCCGGGCAGGGCTAGCCCCACACCGCCCCCATCTCCTGCGCCGGTCCTTTCGCAGGCTCACCGCCTACCCGTTAGGCGCGGTGCCAACCACTTCGAAGCAGCAGAGGCGCCTATGGGCCCGGCGGCGGGGCGCAGTAGTCGTCCGGCAAGTACCGCCGGACCGTAACGGGTCCGGAGCAATAAAGCACCGCCTGTGTCTGACTGTTCACATACGGTGCGTGTGCATAATCACGGTAGGTAGCGGGTTTAGACCGGCATGTATGAGGTACCCGACGATGATGGCCTCCGGCTGGGATCAAGGGGACAGCGGCGGCGCTGGTCCGGCGGCCATGCAGCTCAGCAGTGCTTGACTTAGTAAGCACTGCTTGATATAGTTAGCATAACGCATTCGGAACCACTGAATTCGGACCCAGCAAGGGGAGTACATATATGACGAGCACCACCGAGCGCTACCGCGCCGCGGCGAGCCAGTCGGCCAGCACGGTAGAGAAGATCGCCGATTTCTGGACGCAGGGATCGCAACGACTGAACGACTACATGCTTCCGCGCCTGCCGCAGGTCGACCTGATCCCGGTCGTCGAGCGCTACTTCGAGTTCGTGCAGCGGACCGTCGACATCAGCCGGGACCTCACCCTGAAGTGGGCGGAGGCGGCGGGCACGCTATCCGGCGCCGTCCGCGAGCAGGCCGAGTCCGTCGGCGGCCTGGCCCGCGAGCAGGCCGAGTCGACCCGCGACTTCGTGCACGAGCAGGCCAGCAAGGCCGAGCAGGCCGCCCGCCAGCAGGCCGACAAGGCTGAGCAGGCCGAGAAGGAGCTGGCCCGCGAGGTCCGCAAGGCCGAGCGCGAGCAGGCCAAGCACGCCCATGACCAGGCCCGCGAACGCTACGAGGGCCTGACCAAGGCCGAGCTGAGCGACCAGCTGGACCACCGCCACCTGCCCAAGACCGGCAACGTCGACGAGCTCGTGGAGCGCCTGGTCGAGGCAGACAGCAAGTAATCACGCGGCCCGCCCCCGCCACACCAAGACGCCGGTACCCAGCAGCATCTGCTGGGTGCCGGCGTCATCGCGCTGAGCTGGCCGCCGGCTCACCATCGAAGCGGCACCTGAGCGTCCGTGGACGCGGTCGAGAGCGCCGCGCGGGTCGCCGGGTAGCGGGTCGGTGACGGTGACGGTGATGGTGTGGACGTCGCGGCCTGGGCTCTTACGCTGGGTCCGTGGAGACTCTCACGTTCTTGTTTACCGACATAGAGGCCTCGACGGCGTTGCTGCGGCGTCTGGGGGAGAGCGACTACGGCCGGGTGCTCGCAGACCACCAGGCGCTGATCCGCGCGGCCCTGGCCGCTCACGACGGCAGGGAGGTGGACACCCAGGGCGACGCGTTCTTCGCCGTATTCTCCTCGCCGACCGCCTGTGTGACGGCGGTGATAGAGATGCAGCGCGCCCTGGAGGTCCGGGCGTGGCCCGGCGGGGAGCACGTGCGGGTGCGGATGGGCGTGCACACCGGTCAGGCCGCCACGACGGCCACCGGGGGCCTGGTGGGCCTGGATGTGCACCGCGCCGCCCGGGTGGGGGCCATCGCGTACGGCGGTCAGGTGCTGCTGTCGGAGACGGCGGCGGCCCTGGTGCGGGACTCGCTGCCGCTGGGCGCGGCGCTCCGGGATCTCGGCGCCCAGCGGCTGAAAGACCTAGGGCGTCCGGAGCGGATCTTCCAGCTGGACGCCGCGGGCTTGCGAGCCGGCTTCCCGCCGCTGCGCTCGCTCGGCAACCCGACGCTGCCGAACAACCTCCCGGCCCAGCTGTCCGCGTTCATCGGCCGTGACCGGGAGATGAGCGAGGTCCGTGCCCTGGTCGAGTCCCGCCGCCTGGTCACGCTGACCGGGGCTGGCGGGTCGGGGAAGACCAGGCTGGCTCTCCAGGTAGCCGCCGAACTGCTCGACGGATCCGGCGACGGGGTCTGGCTGGCGGAGCTGGCCGCGGTGGCCGACGGGGACGCGGTTCCTGCGGCCATCTGCCAGGCCCTCGGTATCGCCGAACAGCCGGGCCGGGCCGTCCTGGACGGTCTGCTCGATGCCCTGGCCTTCCAGTTCGTCCTGATCGTGCTGGACAACTGCGAGCACCTGATCGGCGCCTGCGCCAAGACGGCCGACGCCATCGTGCGGCACTGCCCGAGGGTGCACCTCCTGGTCACCAGCCGCGAGCCGCTCGGCATCGGCGGCGAGACCATCTACCGGGTGCCGTCGCTCTCGCTCCCGGGCCCCGCCGACCCAGCCCCGGCGTCCTGTGACGCGATCGCGCTGCTGGCCGAGCGGGCCCGAGAGCAGGGCGTCGACCTGGCCCTGGACGGGGACACGCTCCCGCTGATGGTGTCGGTCTGCCGTCGGCTGGACGGGCTGCCCCTGGCCATCGAGCTCGCCGCCGCCCGGCTGCGCTCACTGTCGCTGGCCGGCCTGCGGGACCGGCTGGACCACCGGTTCCGCCTGCTCACCGGGGGCAGCCGCACCGCCCTGGCCCGGCAGCAGACGCTGCGGGCCACGGTCGACTGGTCGTACTCGCTGCTTAACCCGGCTGAGAAGTCACTGCTGCGCCTGCTGTCCGTGTTCGCCGAGGGCTTCGACCTGGACGCCGTCGAAGGAGTGTGCGGCGGCGGTGACATCGAGGCGTTCGACACCGCGGATCTTCTCGGCTCCCTGGTGGACAAGAGCCTGGTGGTGGCCGAGCCGGCCGACGGCATCCTTCGCTACCGGCTGCTCGAGACGATCCGCCAGTTCGCGGCCGAGCGCCTGGTCGAGGCGGGGGACGAGACGACGGCTGCCGCTGCGGCGGCACACTGCCAGTACTTCCTGGCGCTGGCCGAGGCGGCGGCCCCGCACCTGGAGGGACCTGAGCAGGGCCGCTGGTTCGCGCGGCTCGACGCCGACCACGCGAACCTGCGGCGCGCCACCGAGCATGCCGCCAGCGACCCGGACGGGACCGCGCGGGTCCTGCGCTGCGGCGTCGCGCTCCGCGGCTACTGGCTCGCGCATTCCCGTTGCCGGGAAGCACTCGGGCTGCTACTGCCGGTGCTGGAACGCCCCGAAGCCAGCGCCGACCCCAGCCTGTTCGGGGCGGCACTGGTGACCGTCACCGGCTTCGCTCCACTGGTTGATATCGCGCCGGCCCGGCAATACGGCAACCAGGCAGTCGAGCTGGCTCGCCAGCTCGGCGACGACCGGCTGCTCGCCGATGCCCTCGGCGTGCTCTCCGCTATGTACTTCTTCGCCGGCGAGCCCGACCGCGGGCTTCCGCTCGCCCAGGAGGCCGTCGATCGCGCCCGCCAGTTCGGCGACGACGTCTTGCTGGGCCGGAGCCTGATGATCTGCCTGTTGTCCTGCAATCTCATCGAGCCGGCTCAGTCCGAGCGGCTGCTCGCCGAGGCCATCACCTGCACCGAGCGATCCGGCAATCAGCTTCTGCGCTCCCACCTGCACAACAACGCCGCCGTTCATGCCCTGCGCGCCGGCGACATCCCGGCCGCGCGGGCCCACCTGGAGCAGGCGGCGCAAGCGGCACGGGCGACCGGGCAGGAAAACCCGGCCGCGGCGGCCAACCTGGGCTGGGCCCTGCGCGAAGAGGGCAACCCGCAACAGGCACTGTCCTCGTTCGAGGCGAGCCTTCGCATCGGCCGCCGCAGCGGTGAACAGCCGGTCATCGCCTGCGCCATCCTCGGCCTGGCCTGCCTGGCCGCGGATCTGGGCGACTGGGATCGTTCGGCTGCCCTCCACGGCGTCGCGCAGGCCTTCGTCGACCGGTCCGGGGAACCGTGGCAGGACATCGAGGCGCGGTACCGGCAGCACAACCTCGCCCAGGTGCACGCGCATCTAGGCGACGAGCTGTTCGACCAGGCTTACGCCAACGGCATGGCGCTCAGCGTTGACCAGGCGCTGCGGACGGCCCTCGGGCAAGCCGGCGCCGCGACGGGCAGCTGACGCAGAACCCGGTGCATACGGGCCTGCGTTCCGGGTTGATCAGCCGCTGAGCCTGCGGCAGAACGGTCCTCGTAGCCGTCGGGCTCGTACAGGCTCACAGCTGGGATCTCAGCACGTCGAACTCGCAGCCTGGCGACGACGGGTCGAAGCCGTGCTCGATCAGCCAGCGGCCCGCCTGCAGGCTTCGCAGCGACCACCACGCGCGGATCACGTCGAGATCGACGTCGGTGCCGTAGCCGGCGACGACGTCGCCAAGGTGCTCCTGGTGTCCGAGCGTCAGGATGGCGAGGTCGTACAGGGCATCGCCCGGGCCCGCCTCGGTCCAGTCGATCACGCCGGTGATCTCGTCACCGTCGACGAACACGTGGGCGACCTGCAGGTCGCCGTGCGTGAACACCGGTGTCCACGGCCGGAGCGCAGCCTCGGCGACCTGGCGGTTGCGCGTGACCAGGTCGGCGGGAAGGACGCCGTTCGCGAGGAGCCACTCGCATTCGCCGTCGAGGTGCGATGCGATCTCGTCGGAGCTCCGGCCGGGCCATGGCGGCAGCGGCGCGTCGTGCAGCATCCGCGCGGCGGCACCCGCCGCGGCCCACGCCGCCGACGACGCGGTCGACGGCTCGCCGAGCCGGCCGAGTGCCGTCCCTGGCAGGGCGGCGACCGCGAGCACGGGCGGCTTGCGCCACAGGACCTCCGGAGTCGGGATCGGCGCCATCGCCATCGCCTCGACCTCGACGTCGGTGCGCGTCTGATCAGCGTCGATCTTCAGGAACACCTCGCCGACGCGCAGGGTCGCGCACTCGTGATGAGCGACGACGATCTTGACCTCTTCCACGTCGGCCAGTATCGCGGGATGACCACCGGATGTCGCCGGTTTATCGCGTGCGACCGCGCGGCTGACCGCGCCCCGCTGCCCGGCGGCCTGGTGCACGACACCGGCCGCTGACGGGCCGACAGCGCGGTCGTTGTGGCGGGATGCCGCCTGGGCTGGCGCGACGGGATGGTTAGCCTGGGATCGTGACCGTGAGCGGGGTGGGACGATGAGCGGCGACCTGGCGCATCTGGCGCGGCGGCTTTCTCCGGGCGCCGTGGTGACCGATGAGGGGCGCATCGAGGGTTACCGGCGTGACCGTGCGGCCACCGTTCCTGCGGGCCGGCCGCAGGCCGTCGTCCGGCCAGGCACCGTCGCGGAGGTGAGCAGCACGTTGCGGTGGGCGGCCGAGAACGCGGTTCCTGTGGTGCCCAGGGGCGCGGGTACCGGGCTTTCCGGCGGTGCGAACGCGATCGACGGATGTGTCATGCTCAGCCTGGAGCGGTTCACCGCCATCCGCGAGATCAACACCAGGCATCAGTACGCCGTCGTCGAGGCCGGGGTCCTCAACGCCGACCTGGGCCGGGCGGCCGCGGCCGCCGGGATGTTCTACCCGCCCGATCCCGGGAGCTTCGAGATCTGCACGATCGGCGGTAACCTCGCCACCAACGCGGGTGGCATGCGATGCGTCAAGTACGGCGTGACCCGGGATTCCGCGCTCGGCCTTGAAGTCGTCCTGGCCGACGGCACCGTGCTGCGCACCGGCAGCGGCGCCCGCAAGGACGTCGCCGGATACGACCTCACCTCGCTGTTCATCGGGTCGGAAGGGACCCTCGGGGTGATCACGTCGGCCACCTTGCGGATCCGCCCGCGCCCGCCGCACCATCCGGTGACGTTCGTCGCGTCGTTTCCGGCGCTGGCCGCGATCGGCCACGCGGTGGACGCCATCGCGGCCAGCGGGGTCGTGCCCTGCATGCTCGAGCTCATCGATCAGGCCACGGTCAACGCAATCGAGGACTACCGCCGGATGGACCTAGACCGCTGCGCCGCCGGGTTGCTCATCGGCCAGGCCGACGGTGCCGCCGCGGATGATGAGGTGCGGCGGATGACGCAGTGCTGCGAGGAGGCGGGTGCCGACCTCGTGGTCCAGGCGACGACTGCCGAGGAATCGGACCTGCTCCTTGAGGCGCGCCGGCTGGCAGGCACGGCCGTCATGGCCGCAGGACCGACGGTCATCGAAGATGTCTGCGTCCGGCCCGGGCAGCTGGCGGAGATGCTCGCGGCCGTCCAGGAGGTCAGCGCGGATAGCGGCATCCCGATCGCGACCGTAGCGCACGCCGGCGACGGCAACCTGCACCCGGTGCTGATGCTGCCCGACCTGGGCGCCGAGACCGTAGCCCGTGCCATGGCAGCGGGTGAACGGCTCTGCGATCACGCGCGCCTGCTCGGAGGGACCATCACGGGTGAGCATGGCGTCGGGGTGCTCAAGCAGGCCTGGTTGCGGCAGCAGCTCGGACCCGCGTCCCTGGCCGTGCACCAGGCGATCAAAACGGCGCTCGACCCGGCCGGCCTCCTCAACCCTGGCCGGTCCTTCTGACGCCACGCGAGGCTGGAGTGGGCTGCGGTTTCCGGCGCCACGACCATGCGATTTTCGACGAGGACTTCGCCGAGTTGCTACGCTGCCTCCGCTTCGCTGCTGTCAGCAGCGCCGGACGGCTCGGCGTGATGAGTTCTGGCATGCTGAGACGATGGTCAGCTCAGTCGCGGTCCTGTCCGACATCCATGGAGTCATGCCCGCGCTCGACGCGGTGCTGGCCGAGCCGGACCTGCAGCGCGCCGACCGGATCGTGCTCACTGGGGACATCGCGGCAGGCCCGCAGCCGACAGAGGTGCTTGACCGGCTGCTCGGCTTGGGCGACAAGGTGGTCTGGGTGCGCGGCAACGCGGACCGGGAGCTGGTTGAGCTCGCCCGCGGCGAGGTCGATGACGTTGGCGACGCCATAGCGCCGTGGGCGGCCAAGCAGCTCAGCCCCGATCACGTGGACTGGCTGGCGGGCCTGCCGTACCCGGTGACGCTGACCGTCGGCGGGTTCGGCGAAGTGGTGTTCTGCCACGCCACACCTCGCGATGACCAGGAAGTCGTGGTCGTCGACTCCCGCCTTGAGCGCTGGGCCGAAGTCCTTGGCGACCTGCCGCCCGAGGTCACGACCGTGGTCTGCGGGCACACCCACATGCCGTTTACCAGGCTCGCGAACATCCGTTACATCATCAATCCGGGCAGCGTCGGCATGCCCTACGGGCGCCAGGGCGCGCACTGGGCGATCTTGTCCGGTGGCACCGTCGAGATGCGCCGCACCGCCTACGACCCTGTGGCTGCCTGCGCCCAGGTCACCAAGAGTTCCTCGTACCCGGACGTGGCCGAGTGGACCGACTACTTCCTGTACGCCCGCGCCACCGACGTCGACGCCCTGGCCGCCATGGCTCCCCGCGACGGCCGCGCCTAGCTAGAGCTTTGGGTCCGGGAACGTTTGCCCCTTGGGTAATTTCTGCTGGGCGGCGGAACGGTACACCGAACGCCGTGCCGCGCGAGCCCGCCGCAGCATGTCCATCCGAGGTATAGCGCGAGAGGGAGCGTTCTGCACCAACACCTGGTCTGCCGGAATGAAGCGGTGAAGGACTTTGCGTCTGCCGTCTGCCGGTCATACGCCGGGGAGTGTGACCACGGACCCGGAATAGGCGGAGGCCAGCCAGTCGTTGGTCGCTGCGGCTGGCATGGCGGCGAGGTCCGGCATCTCGAACACCTGGCTCCGCTCGGCGTATTCAGCGAACGGCATGACCTGAGCAGTGACCTGGAGCTGGGCCTGACTCCACCGGCGCAGGGCATCATCAACGGCCGGGGCACCGGCGAGGGCGTCCGCCAATGAGGTGGCATTGGCCACCGCCTTCAGGACGCCGCTAGAGGTGAACGGGGGGAACACCGCACCGGCGTCGCCGACCAGGCACACGCGATCGCGGGCGTAGCTGCGGGGCGCAACGGAGTAAATGGCCTGGATCGCCGAGTTGGCGCTCTGCTGCACCACCTCGAAGAGCACCGGGGGCAACAGGTCCGCCAGGCGGGACTCGAAGCCCGCCCTGACCTGCGGATGCACCTTCCCGAACGGTACCGAGCTGGACTGCTGCCGCTCTTGATCATCGACGAGCACCGAGGACAGCGCGTCCTGCGGAACCTGGAGGTTGTAGCCCCACTTGAGAAGGCGTTTCCCCGGTTCGGTGCTCTGCCCGGATCCGGGAATGTAATACAGGACCCCGTGCCCCCCCTGGTATCCGACTCGCAGAAGATCGCAGCCGTCGAGGGGATCGGCGCGGAGGTCGCTCTCGTGCAGGAGCCCGCGCCACGACACTATTCCCCGGTAGCGCAGCGCGGCGTCGGGGTCAACGAGCCTGCGTCCGATCGAGCGGTACCCGTCGGCGCAGACGACCAGGTCGAAGTCCACTGGGCCGCCCGGGCCAAGATGCACCGTCGTGCCGTCAGGCCGCGCGTCGATCAGCTCGACGGTCGAGGCACTGCGGTACAGCTCGTCAGGGACGCCCCGCCGAAGCCACTGGTACAGATGGGCCCAGTTGACCAGCGTGAAGCTCAGCGGTGGCTGGACGTCACCCAGCCATCGCTGCTGGCCGGTCCCGGATCCACGGGTGACGAACCGCAAGGAGTCGATCCGGAAGGCGGGGAGGGTCTCATCGATCAGGCCGCGCGCGATCATGTCCTGCCACACGGCCGTCGGCGTACCGATCCCGGCACCCCGGCTCACCAGGTCGGACCCGGACCGCTCGAAGACGATGACGTTGTGGCCGGCCCGGTGCAAGAGCGCCGCTGTCGCGCATCCGGCGATCGATCCCCCGACAATGCCGACTCTCATCCCTGCCGCCCCCCAAATCCCCTCGCACGCACAGTGTGCGAGACCCAGCCTCATCGCCGCCATCCGACGTTCTGCGGATGGCCAGGTCGGTGCAGCCGGAGTAACGTGGTCGGGGGTGTTTCGTGGTGGCTCCGGTGGTGGCCAGCGATCGGGATCTGCGCGCCCTGGCGGCCATCGTGAGCGAGGACCGTCCCGACCTGCCGGACGGGGAAGGGCTGCCGCCGTCCTTGCTGGCTGACCTGATGGGCCAGATCCGCTGTGACGTCATCTCCCTCGATCTCGGCGAGAGCGGGTGGAAAGCGTACTCGCTCCTGCAGGCCATCCCGGCTCTAAGCGACGACGAACTCAAGGCATTCGAGGACTTGGACCCAGCGCTCTGGGAGCACTGGTGGGTCTGCCGCTGGGACTGCCAATCTTGCACGTATCCCGAGCGCACCGGCGACCTGCGCAGCGTCGTCAAACCCTCTGACTTCTACTCCGCGCGGCAATGGCACAGCACCGGCATGTACTGCGACTATCACCGGCCGCACGGATTGGAGCATGAGCTCCAGCTGTGCCTGCCCGATCCCGCAGGGCTGAGTGCCGGACCCAGGCGCAACGTCCGGCTGTACCTCTACCGCGGGCCCGGACCGGACTTCACCGAGCGGGACCGGGCGGTGCTCACGCTGCTGCGCCCGCACCTGCACCAGGCCTACCTGGATGCCGAGCGGCGCCGTCACCCTGTTCCCCGGCTCACCCCCCGGCAGACCGGCCTGCTGCAGCTGGTCGCGGCCGGGCACACCAACGCCCAGATCGCCCGCCGTCTCGGCATATCCGAGGGAACCGTGCGCACCCACCTGGAAAACATCTACGAACGATTGCACGTCTCCAGCCGCACCGCTGCCGTTACCCATGCCTTCCCCGACCGGGTTGCGTAGGGCTCACGGGCTGGCCATCCCCGGCCGACTGTGAATGGTTCGTGCGCCATCATCGAGACGGCAAACCGTACAGCGCGGAAGTACAGCAACGTTCCCTTCCACCGCATGAGGTGGCTCACCCGCGGCAGCACCCGGTGCCGCGAGCGGCCAGTCGCGCCGGATCCGCTTGGCGAGCACCCGAGCGGGGTGAAACCGCTTCCATCGGGACGCCGCATGCGCGGCCGGTTTGCCTCGGCCTAGGCGAGGGGCATGCCGGGCTGGACAGGTACCTGCGTAAACTCGGAGAAGCGCGCTAGGGCACCATGGCCGTGGATCGGGAGGTCAGTTATGGGACGCGAAATACGTATAGGGCTGATCCTAACGGCAGCCGCGTGCCTGGTGGCCGTGCTGGTGGACTGGGCAGTGAAGGAACTGAACAGCGAGGCGACGCAGGTCAGCATTGAGGCAGAGCAGGCCAGTATCGAGGCGGAGCAGGCCAGTGTCGAGGCGGAGCAGGCCATCGTCGAGGCGGAGCAGGCCATTGTCGAGGCAGAGCAAGAAGATGCTGGAAAAGCCCAGGACGCGACCGCGGAATCGCACGACCAAGGCTGAGGTGGCGCGAGCGTTACGGCTATCCGTTCCCTCAGGAAGTCGATAGGCGCCGGCTGGGAGTTCCTGGTCGAGCACGTGGCCGGGATTACGGGAATGACCGGCCTGCGTGGACCGGACCATGAGGACATGGGAACGGGCCGCCCGATTTCACAGTCGGACGGCCCGTATCGCGGGGGCTCGCAAGTTACCTGAGGCCGTCAGGTGCCCTTGGCGTTGTTGCCATACCGGCGGCGGAACTGCTCCACCCGCCCAGCCGTGTCGAGGACGCGCGCCTGCCCGGTATAGAACGGGTGGCTCGCCGATGAGATCTCGACGTCGACGACGGGATAGGTCCTGCCGTCCTCCCAGGTGATGGTGCGCTCGCTGGTTGCGGTCGACTTGGTGAGGAAGGCGAAGTTCGCCGCGCGGTCGCGGAAGACGACCGGGTGATAGTCCGGGTGGATTGCCTGCTTCATGGTTACCGCTCCTCCCGGAACTCAACGTGGCGGCCGGCCACCGGGTCGTACTTGCGGATGACGAGGCGGTCGGGATCGTTTCTGCGGCTCTTCCTGGTCACGTATGTGTAGCCAGTCCCAGCGGTCGACCTGAGCTTGATGACGGGGCGAAGTGTGCTGCGACTCATGCTTTGTTCAACAACTTGTTAATGATAATCATTCCCAGTAGCCGGGTCCCGTCCGGATGCGCCGGCGGTATTCAGCTGACAACGAGGCGGCTCGTTAGGACCGCCGAGCCACCAGGACTGCTTGGTGCGCCCGCGTCTGAACGTGCCCGCCGGGAGGCTCCCGGCGGGGCCGCGCCGATCACCCTGATATGAGCACGGCGCGGACTATGCCCTCACGCTCCCGTCGGCGTACCAATCAGGTGGCACTGCGTGCGGGCACGCGACGGCTCAGGTCGCTCTCCGTGATGGGGTGGCCGTCGGCCGCCGCTCTCGGCTAGCTGCCTTTCCGATTACTTGGCGCGGATGAGGCCCAGGGAGCGGGCCCGGCTGACCGCCTCGTCCCGGCTGTGTACGCCCAGCCTCTTATACAGGCGTTCCGCTCGCTCCTTGGCTGCGGACCGGGAGATGCCCAGCTTGCTGGCGATGACGGAGAAGGGGAGTGGTGCGGGAAGGTATCGCAGGACCTGAGCCTCTGCCATGGTGATCGACGCTGCCTTGACCCGTGCCCCGGCTTGGCTGCTCGCTTCGGCGGCCATCTCGTCGGCGGCGGCAATGGTGATGAGGGACTCCGCCACGGACTCGGCGGCCACCTCGTCGGCGGCTTCTATGGTGGCGACGTCTTCGGCTACGGCGTCATCGGCAGCCTGATCGGCGGCAGCCACGATGAGGCCGGCGGCGGCCAGCGCCATGACCGCCTCGTGGGCGGCCGCCTCCTCCACCAGCCCGGCGGTGATCAGCGCCCGGACCGCGTCGGCGGCAGCCGCCGACTGGATCTGCTGCGACTCGGCCACCGCCTGGGCCGCCTCGGCTTCGGCCACAGCCGCCGCGAGCACGGCACTGGCCTCTTCGGCCTGGGCCTGGGCGATCACCTCAGCTGCCTCCTCCATGGCGGCGACCTCGGCTCCCACCACCAGCCCGGCCTCGGGGGTAAGGAAACCCTCGCCGATCAGCGCGCCGCCGGTCTCGGCGATGGCCTCAAACAGCGGGTCGGCCCAGTAGTGCTCGACGAGCAGGAAGGCCAGAGCGGTCCCTGGCTCCAGAGAATCGGCCAGGGCCAGCGCACCGGCGCGGTCAAAGGCCGCCAGACCGTCAGCTGGCGCCGGAACAGCCGGACCGCCGTCCGCGACGGGAACCACTGCCGCCAGGAGCGAGCCGAAGTCCTCGTCATCACCGATGGTCAGCCGTTCGATGGTGCCGTCCTGGCTTTTGGCCACGAACAGCATGTCGAGCAGGCGAAGAACTCCCCGGCCGCGCAGACGATCGACCTCGGCCAGGATCCTGTCCTCCGCACCGGCGTCGCGGCCGAAGCTCAAGGCGATCACCTGCAGCGGTGCGGTCATGGTTGCCCTCCTTGTCCTGGCCAGTAACCTCGCTGACGGTACCACCAAGCGATGGCTAAGCGAGCAACAAGCCATCCCATCTCGGGGGGATGGTCGCGGGGCGTGAAATGGCCACGCTCATGGCGACCAGGCGTGCCACGCACATTGGCGATGAAACATTGCTCACGAGGGCTGGCTGGTGGGCGCCCGGATGGGGATGGGCGGCGCCGGATGCCGCGATCATGACCTGGGCGGTCTGGTTGAGGGCTCGGATGCGCGGGGCCTCACGGTTAGTGAGCAGCGTCGGTTACCTTGCCGGTCCGGCGGTAGTGGGCGAGGGTCTTGCGGACCTGCCGACGAATCCCCACGTCCGGGTCGTTGTGGCGGGACTCCAGGGCCTGGATCACAGCCGGGACCCGGGACGCGGGCGTGCTGTCGGTGATGGCATGGATCACGTCGCCGCGGACCCGTGGATCGGGATCCCCGGCCAGCTCGAGCAACCTCGTCCACACCCGGTCGTCGTCGGCCCGGACGTGGCAGGTACACAGGTTCCTGCACGCGAGCTGGCGAGCCCGGCTCTCCTCGCTCCGGGACAGCTCCAGCAGTCCGTCGATAGCATCCTTGGCTGTGCGCCCCTCGCCGGCCGGCAGGCCGACCCCTACCTTCTCAGCGATCTTGCTCCACCGTCCCACGGTCCAGACGATAGCGTCGGCCGGGTGCCCGGACCACGGATTATCCTCCGGCTGGCGGAGCCTTCGGCCCCGCCTGCGCGGTCAAGCCGACGAGGACCGGATCACGACTCGCGCGCTACGGTCGTCCGGCATTAGGCGGCGGACTGCGTTCGCATCTGGCTGGCGCGGACGGGAACGCTCTCGAAGCCGCGCAGGACGAGCAGCGAGCGCCGGGTCGGCGGGGCGGCCAGCTCGAGCGCCGGGTACCGCCGGGTCAGCTCCTCGATGGCGATGCGGCCCTCCAGCCGGGCCAGCGAGGCGCCGAGGCAGTGATGCAGGCCGAGCGAGAAGGACAGGTGCCGGCCGGGATCCGGCCGGTCAATCCGGAACTCGTCGGGCTGCTCGAAGACCCCCGGGTCGCGGTTGGCGCCGCCGATGGACACGATGACGGGCCGGCCCGCCGCGATCACGCTGCCGCCGACCTCGACATCCTCGGTGGCTATCCGGGAGGTCAGCTGGACCGGGCTGTCGTAGCGCAGCATCTCCTCGATCGCCGCAGGTACCAGGGCCGGATCCTGGCGGAGCCGGTGCCAGCTGTCCGGGTCGCCCAGCAGGGCGACCGTGCCGTTGCCGATCAGGTTCACGGTGGTCTCGAACCCGGCGATCAGCAGCAGCAAGGCCGTGCTCACCACCTCGCCGGAACTCAGCCGGTCGCCCTCCTCCTCGGCCGCGATGAGCGCGGACAGGATGCTGTCGTCCGGATTGGCCCGGCGCTCGCGCACCAGGTCCTGGAGGTAGCCGGTCAGCGCCAGCTCCGCGGCGCGGGTCTGCGCCTGCGCGGCCGCCTTCGTCTGGGGGTCCAGGGTGGCGGCCACGTCATGACCCCAGGCCCGGAACCGGGCCTGATCCTCAGCTGGCACGCCGAGCAGATGGCAGATGACCGCGATCGGGAGCGGGAAGGCCAGCGCGTCGATCAGGTCGAAGCCGGCTGCGCCGTCCGCGGCCGTCAGCAGCCGGACCGTGACCTCGCGGATCCACGGCTCGAGTCCGGCGATGGCCCTCGGGGTGAACGCGCCGGCCACCAGCCGGCGCAGCCGGGTGTGGTCGGGCGGGTCCATCGTGAGCAGGTCCGCGGCGGGCAGCTCGGCCCGCGGGTCGCCCGGCGGGTAGGACGGCGGCCGGTAGCCACGCTGGTGCACCGGCGAGCTGCTGAACCGCCGGTCCCGCAGGATGCTCGCCACCGTCGCGTGGTCGGCCGCGGCGAACACGCCGAGCGGGCTGCGCACCAGGCCGCGCCGCTGCACCTGCACATACAGCGGGTACGGGTCAGCTTTCGTCGCCGGGAGCATCAGCCGGGCGACCGGATCGCCGCGCCACTGGCACAGCCGCAGCACGGCCGGCTCGACGACGCGGCTCTTGACTCGCTCTCCGAGGCCCATCCCCGCACTCCTTCGCCACGCAGCCGGGCCAGCCGCTTCTGGCCCGGCCATCATGAGTTCATGTACCAGAGGTATCTGTATTCTGACGGTACTCTGTGTACTGTTGGTATGTCAATGTGAAAGCATAGGGACGTGGCCAGGGTGACCAGAGCGGAGTCCAAGGAGCGCACGCGGCAGCGGCTGCTGGCCGAAGCGCAGCGGCTGTTCCGCGAGCGCGGCTACGCCGCGACGTCGCTGGAGCAGATCGCGGAGGCGGCGGAGGTAACCAAGGGCGCCATCTACGGGCACTTCGCCAGCAAGGAGGACCTCATGCTCAGCGCGCTCGAAGCCGCCCCGACCCCCGATTACTCGACCACGCTGAACGACCCGTCGCAGCCGCTGCGCGAGCGCCTGGCCGAGTTCGGCCGCGCCGTCGCCGCGGAAGACCCCGGGGACACCGAGGAGCTGGCCATGTACCTGGAGTTCTTCGCCGCCCTGCTGCGCGCCCCGGACGCGCTGCAGCGTTACAGCAGCGGACTCGAGCGTCGGCTCCAGGAGCTAGCCGACGCCGATGACGCCGAAAGTGATGATCTCGCCGCGGGAGCCACGCCCGTCCAGGCCTGGGCCATCGGGCAGGCGATGCTGGCCGGCCTGCAGATCTACAAGCGCCTGGCGCCCGGCCTCGTCACACCGGAGCTGTTCGAGCGCGCCTTCGGCCTGCTGGCTGGCCTCTACCAGGAGCAGTAAGGACGACGCGCGGCCGGGCTGCGGCCGCGGCATCCCGTTGGCTCACGGAGAAGGCGGAATCGGTCAGCCGAGCAGGGCGCGGATGTCTTCCGCGTCGAGGCCGGTGCCGAAGACATTGCCGTCGTCCAGCACGCTGGAGAACAGCCTCGCCTTCCTGGCCTTCAGCGCCATGACCTTTTCCTCGATGGTGTCCTTGGCGACCAGGCGGTAGACCATGACGCTCCGGGTCTGCCCGATGCGGTGGGTGCGGTCCACGGCCTGCGCTTCGGTCGCCGGGTTCCACCACGGGTCGAGCAGGAAGCAGTAGTCGGCCTCGGTGAGGTTCAGCCCGAATCCGCCGGCCTTGAGGCTGATCAGGAAGACCGGGTCGGTGCCGTCCTTGAAACGCCGCACTACGGCGGCCCGGTCGCGGGTGCTGCCGTCCAGGTAACAGTACGGGATGCCCTCGGCCTCCAGCCGCTCGCGTACCTTGCCCAGGAAGCCGGTGAACTGGCTGAACACCAGGGCCCGGTGCCCGCCGTCGGTCACCTCCTGGAGCTGGCCGAGCAGGGCGTCGATCTTGGCCGAGGCCAGGCTGGCGTGGGCCTCGTCGACGAGCCCGGCGTGCAGGCTCAGCTGGCGCAGCAGGGTCAGCGAGCGGAAGATCGCGAAGCGGTTGCCGTTCATGTCGTCGATCAGGCCAAGGACCTTCTGCCGCTCCCGCTGCAGCCGCGTCTGGTAGACCTTGCGGTGCTGCGGGTGCAGCTCCACCTCCAGGATCTGTTCCTGCTTGGCCGGCAGCTCGGCGGCCACCTGGTCCTTGGTGCGGCGCCGGACCAGCGGCCTGATCCGCCGCTGGAGCTGGGCCAGGCGCTGGCCGTCGCCCTCCCGTTCGACCGGCCGGGCGTAGTAGTCGCGGAACCGGTCCGGGCTGGGGAACAGGCCGGGAGCCGTGATCGACAGCAGCGACCACAGCTCCATCAGGTTGTTCTCCAGCGGCGTGCCGGTGATCGCGATCTTGACCGGGGCCGCCAGCCGGCGGGCGCACTGGTAGACCTTCGACTGGCGGTTCTTGGCCTGCTGGGCCTCGTCTAGCAGCAGTCCCGACCAGCCCACCTCCGCGTAGGCGGCGAAGTCGATGCGCAGCAGGGCGTAGGACGTGACGACCGCGTCAGCGCCCGCGGCGAGCTCACGCAGACCCTGGCCGAGCCGGGCCACGGTAGCTGATACCGGGACCACCCGCAGGTCCGGCGCGAAGCGTGCCGCCTCGGCGGCCCAGTTCCCCACCACGCTGGTCGGCGCGACGATCAGGAACGGCCCGGCCGCCGGGTCTGGTGGGGATTGACACTGCTTGGCGTGGCTGATCAGGGCGAGGCACTGCAGGGTCTTGCCGAGTCCCATGTCGTCGGCGAGGATCCCGCCCAGCCGGTGCTCCCACAAGAACGCCAGCCAGCCGAATCCGTCCTGCTGGTACGGCCGCAGCCGGGCCCGCAGCCCGGGCGGCGGCGCGGGCGGGCTAACGACCTGGGCTGACAGCAGGCCCTGGACCTGGTCGCGCCACGCCGCCGCCTGATGCCCGATCACTCCCAGCGCGGCCAGCTCGTCCCAGAACCCGGCCTGGTACCGGCTGATCCGCAGCTGGTCGGCCGGCGAGTCCTGCAGCGCCCGGGCTTCCTCGATCAGCCGGGCGAGCGCCCGCAGCTCGGGCTTATCCAGGGAGAAATAGGCCCCGTCGGGCAGCAGGAGATGCGGCTCGCCGCGGCTGAGGGCCAGGAACACCTCGAGGAACGGAACCGGGTGCCCCTCCACGGTGATGGTCACGCCTAGGTCGAACCAGTCGGTCTCGCCGGCCAGCTCATCGGCGGACACCGTGATCTGCAGTGAATCCCCGGCCTCCCGGTAGTCCGCGGGCTCGCCGCTGACCTCGAGGATCAGCCCGGGCTGATCAGCCAGCAGCGGCAGCAGCTCGGTGGTAAACCGCATCGTGTCGATGCCGGTCAGGCGGGTGCGCGGGGCCAGCGCGCGCGGTGCCGCGCCGGGCAGGCCGTCACCGGTCCCGAGCAGGCCGTAGCGGTCCAGCGGCAGGTCGAGATCGTCCAGCAGCGTTCGCTCGGCGGCCAGGTCCCGGTACCCGTCGTCCGGCCCCTCCGCGACCAGTGGCGCGCGCAGCGGCGAGTCCCCGACCCGGTACGCCCATTCCCAGCTCACCTCGAGCTCGTGCTCGCCGCGGTAGCTGGCCCGCAGCACCAGGTCGGGCCCGGAGATCGCGGGCGGGGTGAACGACCCGTCCGAGGAGATCACGGCCGCGGCGTGCCGCAGCCGCGGGTAATACCGATCCCGGAACCTGAGCTCCTCGGCCGCGGGGACCTGCAGCGACTCGCCGCCCAAAGCCATCCGCTGCAGCGGCGGCGGCACCGGCCGGACGAGCCGGGCCAGCCGGAACCGCCAGCTGCCGGGCTCGCCGCCGGCTGCCTCGGCGGGGTCGACGCACACCGCGCCGTGCCCCTCGGCCCCGATGAACGCGACCGGCGCGGCGGGTTCCCCGCCGCCGGCGCGGATCACCGGGACGATCCGCAACCCGCCGGCCGCGCCGCGGGTGACGTCCAGGCAGAACTCGGCGTCGCCGTATCCGGCCAGCACGCCGCGCTTGCCCGGGTACACCAGCCGCAGGCCGGCCGCCGCGGCCTCGTCGAGCAGCGGCCAGAGCTGCCGTGAGCCGACCGCGGAGAGCTCGATCGACCGGTCGTCACCATAGGAGTAGCCGTAGTAGCCGCCGCGGCCCGCGCGCGCCTGGTACAGCACGTACAGTTCTCGCAGCAGCCGCACCTGCTCCTCGCGGTAATCGCCGTAATAGCGCAGCGCGTCCAGCCTGCCCCAGCTCAGGTCGCTGCCGGCCCAGCCGCCGTTCTTGCCGGGCCGCACCAGCCGCGCGATCAGCCTCAGCGGCGCGTGCCCCGCCGTCTTTCCCAAGCGAGGCTGGCCCGGGCCGCCGGCCAGCGCGACCTCGATCGCCAGCGGCGTCGTGCCCGAGATTACGGATCCGCCCGGGGCCAGCACCGAGTCCAGCGACTTCTCCCACGCGGCGGGCTGCGGGGCCGGCTGCCTGGCCGACCCCGGAGTGTCGGGAACCAGGGCCGACAGGACCAGCGCGACCACGTGCTTGCAGTTGAACTCGACCGGGCAGCTGCACTCGCCCAGCTCGAACTCGGCGTGCAGCCTCTGGGTCAGCGAGAAGAACGCGGCCGTGTTGTAGACCTTGTTCTCCTGGCCGCGCACCACGCCGCGAAGCGCGTCACCGTCCGGATCCCACGCGGCGTACAGGACATCCCGCTGGCGCGCGTATTCGGCTCCCCTCGCGTACGTGCCCGCGTCGACGGCTCCCCGCAGGCTGGCCAGATTGAGGTCGAGGATCGTGACATGCGCCATGACGGGACGATATCGGCGAGCGCCGTCATTTCCGGTCCGACATGCCCGTCCCCGCGGCCAAGGCGGTGCAAGAGCTGGCTGGTCCGCTCCGGCGACGTCCCGGATTCTGCCGAACGGTCCGTGGTGCGAGCCCCGGTCCCGCCGCTCGCGCCGGTCAGGCGATGCGGCCCGCGTAGCGGCGGCGGAAGCCGTCGGAGGTGCCGGCGGTTATCGCCACGTCGTAGTAGCCGTACTGATCGGTCGGCCAGCTAATGGTCGTGGAGCTGCGGGCCTTCACGGTGACCGGCTGGGTGCGGCCCTGGTAGTCGTTCGGGGTCAGGGTGTAGATGATCGCCTCCTGGCCCTCGTTGGCTAGCGTGAGCTCGACGACGGTCCCGCCTGGCCCGGACTGCGGGGTGGCGGCGACGACCGGCACCGGGCCGTTGTTCTGGTCGGCCGGCACAACCTGGCCGGCGAAGCTGGTCAGGAACCCGTCAGGACCGTAGACCGAGAAGGCGTACTTTCCGGCGCTCAGCGTCGCGTCCCAGACGTAGGAGCGCGGCGCGGACGGGAGCACCGTGAACGGCGTGCCGCCGAAGGTCTGGTAGTTATCGGGGTAGACGGCGAAGGAGGCGCCGACCGTGCCGGTATTGGTCAGCGCGGCGGTGACCTGACTGGTGGTGCGGTTCACGGTCACGTCTGCGTGCAGCTGGTAGTTGGTCGGCCGGTGCGGCCGGGTGCCGGGCTCCTGGGCCGGCATCTTCTGGGCGCCCTCGGCCGGAGGCTCCGTCGACCCGCCGGTCAGCTGGGTCAGGGCCCAGGTCTGGTCGAGCGTGGGGATGTTCCCAGGGATCGAGAAGTCCGGGTGCCCGAAGTCGAACGCCGTGGTCAGATCGCCGGTCACGGACGCCCGCCACGGGGTGACGTTGGCTGGCTTCACCCCGGTCCACGCGGCCAGGAACTGGAGCATAGAGGTGTGGTCGTAGACGTTGGAGTCGACGTAACCGCCGCGGGTCCATGGCGAGCAGATGAGCATCGGGACCCGGGTCCCGGGACCGATCGGCAGCCCTGCGATGTACTCGTCGGTGACGGTCGCCTCGGGGGCGGGCGGAAGCTGGTGATCGAAGAACCCGTCATGCTCGTCGTAGGTGATGAACAGCGCCGTGGTCTTCCACACGCCGGGGTTGGAGAACAGCGCCTGCAGCACGGTGTTCACGTAGTGCGCCCCGTAGTCGGGGGTGTAGGACGGGTGCTCGCAGTAGCCGGCCGGGGCGACGATCCACGACACCTGGGGGAGCTTGCTGTTCTTGACGTCCTTGATGAACGTCGACAGCACGTACGCGGCGTGGGTCTTGCTCATCGGCGGCGCCCCCGCGTCGGTCTGCCACGGGGTGACCGCCCCGTGGACCGCGAGCGCGCCGCTCCCGCCGTTGCGGCTGCTGGTGGTGTTGTACTGCTGGTAATGCCAGAGCGGGTTGTCGCCGTAGTCGCCCAGGAAGTAACCGGGGTAGCTGCCGCTGTCCCCAACCTGGTCGTTGGTGTACACCTGCCAGCTGATCCCGGCCTTCTGCAGTAGCTCGGGATAGGTCGTGACCTCGGCCGTGCCGGCGTCCGGCCCGAAGTCGACCGTGTAGTCGCCCGGGTTGGTGGTCCAGCCGCTCGACGTCCCCGTCCAGAAGTACATCCGGTTGGGGCTAGTAGGGGCCATGATCGCCTGGTGGTAACCGTCGCAGATGGTGAAGGCGTCGGCCACCGCGTACTGGAACGGGATCTCGTCCCGGGTGAAGTAGCCCATCGTCTGTTCGGTCTTGGCCGGAACCCAGTTGTTCCACAGCCCGCCGTTCCGGGCCTCGTGGTCGCCGGCCCAGCTGTGGTCGAGGTCACCGTCGACCTGGTCGGTCAGATTGTAGGGAAGCAGGTACCCGAGGTCGCCGCGGGCCTTGTCGGGTTGCTGGAAGATGTTGGTCCCGTTCCGGTAGGTGAGGATCTGCTTGTCGTCGAACCCCCGGACTCCCCGGAGCGTCCCGAAGTAGTGGTCGAAGGACCGGTTTTCCTGCATGAGGATCACGACGTGCTTAACATCGGCGATGGTCCCGCTCCAGCCCTCTGGCAGCGCCTGGGACGCCGCCGAACCGCCGCCCGCAGCGGCGGCCGCTTTTCCGCGGCTGCACCCGGCGGTCACGGCCGCGGCGGCGCCGAGCCCCGTGTATTGCAGGAACCGGCGTCGGCTCAGACCCGGCACGGACAGGGGGCCGGGCAGCCGCGGTGATCCGGCTGCGCTATGCGCATGCTCACGTGGCTCGTCCGAGTTGGCCATTCTGGTTTACCCCTCGGTTCATGTTCGGCCTGCTGGCCGACCTCTACCAGGAGCAGTAAACACGACGCGCAGCCGCCGGGTCGCGGGCTCCGGCGGCTGCCATCGCGCGTGTGCCGACTGGTTAGGAGACCGACGTCGCCCGAGCGGCCAGCCCCGGGATCCCCTCGTAGGCGGTGAGGTCGTGGGCGGGTACGACCTGCATCAGACCCGCGAACGAAGCAACCCGGAGCAGGTCCTCGCGTACCTGGCCGGGATCGACGTCGGCCAGCATACGCATCAAGAGCGGCCGTTCAGCCGACCGGCAGACACCCTCGAGCTGCCAGGCCACGTCGCCGATAAAGGCATAGCGCTTGCCGCCCGGCAACGTGACGAAGACGATCACCGAACCCGCTGTGTAGCCCCCGGCCAAGGCGACGACCACCGAGCCATCGCCGTGCACGTCGTAGCTCGACGGGAAGCCGAGATACGGCGCGCCGCCCAATTCGTACTCGTGGACCTCGTGACCCTCGGAAACGGTCCGGAACACTTTCCCGTCGCGGGCTTCTGCCGCGTATCGCAGCTCGCCCGCATTGGTCCAGATCGGCACCTGGAGCTGGTCGAGACCGCTCACGTGATCCCAGTGGGAGTGCGTGATCAGCACGCCGCGCAGCCTGCGGCGGTCGTAGCCGCTGGCGTCGAGTTGCTCGCTGGCGGTGCCGGTCGCCTGGTAGGGAGAGCGCGCAAACCACGGCTGCGCGTGGACGTGGGCCGCAATGCCGGCACCGAAGCCCGCATCTACAAGGAAATCGCCCCCTGGATGGGTGACCAGGATCGCCGTCGCGGCGAAGGAGCGCTTATCGCGGAACGAGCCGCCCTTAAACGCGAAGCTGGCCCTGGTTTCATAGCTGCCGGTCGGCAGCTGGTAGACGACCATGTCCGACGGTGGCGTGGCCTCCGGCAAAGGCCCCTGCCAAGCGGGCGGCATGGACAGTGACTTCATAGCGTCGCCTCACCATCGGGACTGTGGCATACACCGGCATTGCCGGCGCCTTCCACTCCACCTCGGCGCTGACCGCGAGTCCAATACTTGCTGAGCGCCCCCGGTACCTGACGGGTATCGCAGCCGGTGACGGTCCCGGGCCGGGATCGAGCAGGCCGTCGCCGACTTCCAGGGCGGCAACCTCGGCGACATCCCGCACCTGACCCGCCACCCGTGCCGCTGAGACTTACCTCGCGCTGGCCACCCGATGGTAGTTCGCGGCCGCGATGCGCGTGAACGACCGGATCAGGGGGTCGGTGCCGGCGCTGTTCCACGCGAGGACCAGGCGGCTGGCCGGCATGCCTCCCAGCCGCACGCAGGCCAGCCCCTCCGGTAGCGCGTGCCCCATCGGCATCATCCCGACGGTGCCGTTCCAGAGCGTGCCCTGCAGGCATTCGGCGATGGTCCGGGCGACCGGTCCGTCCCGGAGCTGGCCGCCGGGCTTGGCACCGTTCCAGTAGGCCCGCCAGCGGGGGTCGGTTCCTTCTGGCAGCTGGAACCACTGACGGTCAGCGAGATCGCGTACATGCACCATTTCCCGGCCGGCGAGCGGGTCGCCGGAGCGCAGCACCACCCCGACGGGGTCTGAGCGCAGCGCGAGCGTGCTAATTCCGGTGCGGTCGAACGGCATCCGGGTAACCGCGACATCGGCAAGCCCGGCCCGCACGCCGGCGGTCGGGTCGGTAAAGTCCGCTTCGCGGATCCGGACGTCTACCCCGGATTCTGCTGACGGAACGCCGCCTCAAGCGGGATGCCCGCCTCCCCGGCGCTGTCGGCAATCGTCCCGACGGTGAGAGTGGAGGCGCCCGCCGCTGCGACCCGGGCACGTGCCTGGTCAGCCTGCTCCAGCAGCGCGCGTGCCTCGTCTTACAGCAGCCCCCGGCGGCAGTCAGCGTCACACCGGTCGCTGAACGATGCAGGAGCACAGCACCGAGATCGGCCTCCAGCTGCTTGATTGCCCTGCTCAGCGGAGGCTGACTCATGTGCAGCCGGGCCGCCGCGCGACCGAAATGACGCTCCTCAGCGACAACCATAGATCTCTTAGATACCTATAGAGATGGGACTTGAGCTGCGGATACTCGTCATACAACAGCTACTGAGTTCACCAGGGTACGCCCTAATCCCTCGACCGCGTCGTATCGTCAGCCCCCTCACGCACAGGGAGAGTGAACGATTGGGCGCCAGCGGAGTAAGGGAAGAGGCTAGTATGCATTCTCGGTTAGCAAAAGATGAGCAGCAACCCCTTGGGTATCCTGTCCTCTCTTGGTGGGTGGAGCTGCGCACTTCTAGATGAGAATATTCAAAATGAAAGTACGACGAATGTTCAAAAGTTATCTGCGCAGTCGCGGCGCCCGGGCTAGCGACAAAGACCGCGATAGTTACGTGTTCTCGCTGCTATTTAATTCATACAATGAATCATACTATGAACGAGGAGTGCAGTGCAGCCCATCCTTGACAGGATTCGATCCTGAGCTGAGCGCCAAACTCACACAATGCGATAAAAAGATCAATACAGCCATCAAGAAATCGGCTATCTTCGCACTTATACTACTCGTAATTGACCTTTCTTTGCCATATCGTAACACGGTCGCAGCGCATTACGTTAAATCTTTCAGCGCTCTGGTGTTCTATTCTGTAGCGATTGTGTATCCTTTGCTGGCTGTCCGATTGCTCAATGAGGAGCGGGCCACCCTCTGGCTTTTCTTTACTATTCGCGAGCTAGAACGAGAAGTCAACGACAAGCTAGGACGAAAAGCTAAACGACGAGCTAAAAAGAAAGCTAACGATTGGCGGAGCTCTGGGTTTAGATACGGTATTGCTCGCAGAGTGGAACGTGTTGCTAGGTACGTCGAACGTATACCGCTAGGATTTCGAGGTATAGCGCCAAGCGTACGGCGCGATGCGATGAAGGTTAGCGAAGAAAAAGCGCAAGCCCTGCGGCAGTTGGAAGCGTCGGTCATCATACCGAGTTCACTTACCCAGACAGAGCTAATTGATCGGTTGAAGAGTGATCTGTGGTCCATTGCGGATAATAGGTGGTATGAGTTGCCCGATGGTCAACCGACGGAGCGAGTGCGTTCACGCTGGGTGCCGATATTTCAAATTACGACCGCCGTGTTGACAATTGGTCTGGCGATCTTCGTTGCGACGCTTGCCGTCAAAATGGGGCCCGTATATTCACTGGCGGGGGCATTGCTGTTGAGCTTGGGAGTATGGCTACTTAACAGAGCTGGACTTCCAACAGAATACCTAAGCGACACTTTGAGACAAGAAGGGAAATAGGTCGGGCACGGCCACGAAGTAGCGCAGAAGGCGCAAGTCCATACGAGGCAACGATACCCGCTGGGTATCAGCCATCGGCAATGAGTGCTGGACCACTGGCACCCGGGCCTAGTACGGCAGCAGCCATTCGTCAGCTGACCAGGGCAATCACCCTCATATCAGCATCTAGCATGAGACATGACCCGGAACGGGAACCCAACCGCACAGCCAGCCATCTAAAGGGGTATGCGGATGAGACGGCTTGGCGTTGTCCGGGTTGTTGCCGTCTGTTCGGTGAGCCTGGCGGCCTGCGGTACCACCGGCCCAGGCGCCACCCGGGCCGCCACCACACCGCGAAGCTCGCCGCGTCCATCGCATAGCCAGCTGCTGCCGGGATGCGGCGGCCCGGTCCCGCCGCGGCACGCGTGGGCCACCGAGGTCAGCGTCGACGGTCACGTCCGCTGGCAGGTCCCCCTGCCGACCTTCGGCAGCAATCCCCGGACCGAAACGTCCCCGGTCACAGCCGGCAACGTCGCGCTGTTCGCCCAGGACGGCGTGGTGCACGCGCTCCAGCTCGCCGATGGCCGCCAGCTATGGTCCTGGGCCGGTAACCAATCCAGCCGGGGCAACCAAGCCAGCCAGGACGGCGACGGCGTGTACGGCATGTGGCCCTGGCACGGCACCGTGGCGATCCTGACCGACCAGGTGAGCACCCACGCGCGCCTGACCGGCTTGGATGCGGCCACCGGCCGGGTGGTCTGGACGGTGCGCCTGCCCGGCGACGGGCTGGATGGCAACCTCGCCGCGACCGCGGACGGCGGACTGGCCATGGTCGGGGCGAACGGCAAACTTCAGACGGTCGACATCGGAACCGGGCAACCGCGCTGGACGCGGCCGGCTGCCGCGCCGCGCGGGCCGGCCGCGATCGGCGGCACCGTGATCACAGGGGCCGGCGGGCGCCTGACCGGCTATGACGACCGGAGCGGCCAGGTGCGGTGGACGCGGTCCGGCGTCCCCGAGGATCCGGTGCTGCAGATCCTCGCCGGGCTCGTCCTGGTCACCAGCGGAACGCAGGGACCCGGCGATCCGACCGCGCTGACCGCGGTCAACCCGGCCACCGGGCAGGTGACCTGGCGGTTCGATCCCGGCACGACGGTGACCGTGCTCAGCGCGGGCCCGGCCGGCCTGGCGGTAACCACGTATTTCGACCGGGCACTGTACCTGATCGACCTGGCCACCGGGCGGGTGCGCTGGCACGCGACCACGTTCATCGCGCTGGACAGCGTGCCGCTCGTCACCGCGACGGATGTCATTTCGCTGGAAGGCGGTGCCGCGGACTATCCAACCTCACGCATCGCCGACCGTAGCGCGGCGGGTGGCACGCTGCGCTGGACACGCGCGCTGAGGACGCAGCCGTTCGGCCCGCAGCCGGTGCTCGCCATCGGCAGCCAGGCCGTCGTGCAGACCAGCTCGGCGATGCTGGGCCGCCCGGCGCCGCTGCTGGCCTTCCAGGCCGCCTCGGGCCAGCTGGCCTGGCGCGTAGACATGCCCACCTTGGTGCAGAACCCGCCGCTGCTGCTGCCGGGCAGCCTGCTCATCCAGGCCGCCGACCCCGGCTACGCCTGTCCGGCCTGACCAGCACGAAGCAGCCATTGGCTATCTGACCAGGAGGATTTTCTGTTCGTCTCGGGCGAGCCAGGTGCGCTGGTGGTACCAGCCTGACAGGGCCTGGTGGCGGCGGCGCCAGGCCAGCCAGTGGCGGCCCGCGCCGGGCGGGGGCGGATGGGCGAGCAGCCCGGCGGTCTCGGGGACGGTGAGCGGGATCATTCCCGGGTCGGCGGGCGGGGGCTGGTCCGGCCGGACCGGGCCGGGTGCCCGGGTGTCGGTGCGGCGGCGGAGCAGGGCGGCGGTGACGGCGCAGATGGCCAGGGCGGCCATCACCAGCACGGTGTGCCGGGCGATCGCGTGGTAGAGGCGGACCTGGGACTGGTCGAGGCCGAAACAGCCCTTGCCGGATCGGAAATCTTCTTCAACTGGCCAGCGGCAGCCGGCGGCGCGGACGAGCCGGGACAGCGACACCGGCTGGCTGGCGGGGACGAAACAGTAGTGAAAGGCCAGCTCGCCGGTGGTCAGGTGGCGGCGGATGAGCAGGTAGTGCCGGGATGAGGCGGTACTCAGCCAGGCCCAGGCGTACCAGCGCTGGCCTTTGGCGCCGGTCCCGGCCGAGCGGACCTCCCAGCCACGCCTGCTTGAGCAGCGTAGCTGCAGCCTGCTTGCAGGTGAGCCTGACGCCGCGGGCCACGGTGAGGTAGAAGTCCGACGGAACCCGCAGCACGTAAGCCTGCCGCGGGATCCCAGGTACTCCCGCAGCTGGGTGCAGCGGCCGTAGACCCCATCCCCGCAGGCGAAGTCCAGGTGGATGCCGTCGGCGAGCAGGTCGATGGCCAGCTGGCCCTTGGTGCGGAAGGCCAGGTCCGACGGCAGTCGCATGACCCGCCGCTTGACGGGGTCGTCGAGGTGCTCGCGGGATCCACTGCCGGGCGGCGATCAGCGCGTGCCCCGTGCCCGCGCGTGCGTAGGCCAGGTGGACCGTGGTGATCCCGTTGGCCACCTTCCCGGCGCAGCCGAGATAGTGGCGCTTGACCCCGGCGGTGCGCTCACCCTGCTTGACCTGGCTGGTCTATCGATCGCGGCGACGGCCAGACCGCGGCGGCCGCCGGGGCGGGCAGCCTGGTCCAGCCCGGCGACCGCGAACCGGCGCACCGCTTTCATCGCCGCGGCGGCATCCCAGACCGCCCGGCTGAGCAGCCGCTGCATCCGGTCCGGGGCCCGGTCCCCGGCCCGCTCAGCCAGCGTCCAGCCGTTACGCCGCGGCAGATCACTCATCAGCGCAGCGGCGTACTTACCTGCCTGCAGCCACGGCCCCACCCGGGCGAAACACGGCCGCAGCAGTTCCAGCAGCTCAGCGTGTTTCCGCCGGCCCAGCCCGGCACCTATCCTGACGGCAGCAGCCGCCTCCGGTTTTGTTGTCTTCACAAACGCAGAATCGCCAGGCGGCTGCGCCACGCGAAGGCCCTACTCCATGCTCAGCAGCAGGTCAGACCCCAATGCTTACTGCCGTACTAGAGCGCGGGCTTGATGAGCGGCGCGTCCCGCGTGAACTTCCGGAACCCGACTCCGTAGTACAGCCCGCGCGCCTGCGGGTGCCCCGGCGCACCCAGGCAGGCGACCGTCATGTGAGTGGCCCCGGCCGCCCGCGCGAGATGCATCCCGTGCAGGAGCATCGCAGTGCCGAGCCTCAGACGCCGGTAGCCCGGATGCGTCCCGACGGGCTCGAACTGGGCGGTCTTGTTGGCCTCATCCAGCCACATGATCGTGGACGCGGCCATGGTTCCGTCCGGTGCCTCCACCAGGACGTGGAGGTCGCCACGGTATGTGGCCGTCTGCCGGACGCCCTCGTAACCCTCGGCGGTGTAGGTCGACGGGGCCCAGGCGTCCACATGCGCCTGGACCGCGGCCTGCGGCCCGGCCTCATCGGCGGTGCGGAAACTGAACCCGTCCGGTAGCGCCGGCTGGTCCACATCGGTAAGGTCTCGCTCGTTGAGCTGAGTCCAGGAGCCGGTCTCGCCGAGCGAGGCCGGGTCGGTCTGGTATCCGTGCGCTGCCCACTTCTTCAGCGCGAACTCGTCGGCCCCCGACGGCGCTACGGTGCGCTCGAGGCCCGCCGCCGCGGCGTCATACCAGCCGATCACTTCGTCGACCAGCGCAGCGTGGCCAGGGTGGACCTGATACCCCAGATACGCGCCGGTGACGTCGGTCACCGACCCGTCGCTCCGCCTGACCTGGTGCGGGAGATAGGCCCAGCCCCACGCCACCAGGGCGTCGCCGGAGAACCACAGCCGGCGCGACCAGGTCCCGCCGTCGCAGGCGTGCCCTTTGCCCCAGATCCAGGCCAGCTCCCCGTACGACGCGTCGCTGTTCACCAAGTCCGGGCGGATCGCGGTGACGCGTTGCGCCAGGCCCTGCATGAGCCGTATGTCCGTGGCGGTCACCAGATCGAAGTCACCCATGATGGGGCACTGTGCCAGGATCCGGCAAAGCCGTCGAACTGTTTCCGCGGCCTGGCCATGCGGCGGGCAGCGAGGGGCGGACGGTGCCGGGTGCACCACGGGCCGTTCGGATCAATGATTGTCTGCCGTGATGGGGAGCAGCACGGTTAGTACGGTGCCGGCCCCGGCCGGGCTTTCCAGGGTCATGCTGCCGCCCACGGCCTCCACCCGGTCACGCAGGCCGGTCAGGCCCGAGCCGCCGGTGACACCGGCGCCACCGACCCCGTCGTCGCTGACCTGGACGGTCAGCGTGCCGTCGGCCTCCTCGATGAGGATGTCCACCGCCGAGGCCCTCGCGTGCTTGGCGGCGTTGGTGAAGGCCTCAGCGGCGACGTAATAGGCGGTGACCTCGCAGGAGCTGGGGAGCCTGCCGATGGTCCGCATCTGCACCTGGACCGGCAGCGGCGAGCGCCGGGCCAGCGCGCGGACGGCCGCCCTGAGGCCAGCTTCGGCGAGGATGGCCGGATGGACGCCCTGGCTGAGGTCCCGCAGTTCCTGGCGCGTGGCGGCTAGCTCGCTGCTTGCATCGTCTATATCGGCGCTTATTTCCGCCGGGACCCTACTGCGGATCTCGCTCAGCTTCATCGTCAGGATGATCAGGCGCTGCTGGATGCCATCGTGCAGGTCCCGCTCGATCCGGCGGCGCGCCTCGTCGGCGGCGGCCACGATCCGGGCCCGCGACGCGGCCAGCGCAGCCTGCGCCTCCGCATTGGCGATCGCGGTGGCGGCCAACTCAGTGAAGCCGACCAGCCGCGTCTCAGTGTCGGCCGGCAGCGGCGCGCCCCTGGACATCACGGATACCAGGCCCCACAGCCGGTCCGCGACGGTGATCGGCGCACCGATGACGCAGCGGATGCCGGCCTCACGGGCGATATCCGCTGCCTGGCCCGTGGCGTCGTCGTAATCGTCGACGCGTATCGGCCGACCCGTCCGGGAGATCAGGGTCGCCACGCTCCGTTCGCCTGGGTCCACCCGGGTACCGACAGCAGGCACGCCAGGTTCCGTTCTCGCCCACGAGCCGACCACCGTGATCTCGCCGTCGGGGTCATAGCGGACCAGGCCGGTGAGGTCGGCACCCAGCAGCCGCCCGGCCTCCTCGATGATCGCGGCGAACACGAGATCGGGCCCGCCCCCGCGGGCGACCAGCATCGCCACCCGGCGCAGCGCCGCCTGCTCCTCAGCGAACCTGCGCAGCTCGCCGCGGGCCTGCGCGTTGGCGACCGCAGTCGCGACCAGCTCAGTGAACCCGGATAGCCGCACCTCGGTGTCGGCCGGCAGCGGCTCGGACCGGGATGCCGCGCTCATGACGCCCCACAGCCGGCCTTCGACCCAGATCGGTACGCCCACCGCCGCGCGGAAATCCCAGTCGTCGGCGACGTCGGCGAGCCCGCCTGAGGCCGCGGTGTAGTCGTCGACCCGCGCTGACTGGCCCGTTTCGAATACCAGCGCTTGGATGTTCCGCCCCTCGGCCTTTATCCGCAGCCCGATGGCCAGCGGGCGTCCGGGGTGAGTGCCGGCCCAGTGGCCAACGACGGTGACCAGGCCGTCCGGGTCATAGCGGCTCAAGACCGTGTCGTCGACCTGCAGCACCTGCCCGGCCTCGTCGGCGACCGCGACGAACACCTCCTCCGGGGGCGCCGGCCGGGCGACCAGCGTCGCTACCCGGCGCAGCGCCGCCTGCTCCTCAGCGGACCTGCGCAGCTCGCCGCGGACCTGCGCGTTGGCGACCGCGGTAGCTACCAGCTCGGTGAAGCCGGCCAGCCGCGCCTCGGTATCTGCCGGCAGTAGATCCACATGGGTGAACCCCACGACCATGACGCCCCACAGCCCGCCCTCCACGCTGACCGGCACGCCCACCGACGAGTGGAGCAGCCAGTCGCGGGAGGCGACCTGGCCGATCACGTCCGAGGCCCCGTCGTAGTCAACGCGGGCCGGCCGGCCGGTCTGGTGGACCAGCGTGGTGACGTTCCGCCCGCCGAGAGGCAGGCGGACGCCGACCGGGGTCGGCGGAGGGCCCGCTTTCCCGCTCCACGTGCCTGCGATCTCGAGGCTCTGCGGGTCATAACGGCACAGGATGGCGAAGTCGGCGGCGAGCAGCCGGCCGACCTCCTCGGCGACCGCGGCGAATACCTGCTCTGGCGACGCTCCCTGGGCGACCAGCACCGCCACCCGCCGCAAGGCGGCCTGCTCGCCAGCCATCTGGCGGAACCCAGCGTACAGCTGGGCGTTGTCGAGGGAGACGGCAAGCTGGCCCGCGATGAGCTTGACCACCTCGAGCCGTCCGGCGGTGAACGCGCCGGCGAGAAGACGGTTTTCCAGCAGCAGCACCGCCCGCAGCGTGCCGCGGCTCAGGATGGGCACGGCCAGCAGCGAGCAGCAGTCAACACCGGCGAAGTAGGAGTCGCGGGCGAACCGGTCGTCGCGGGTGACGTTGGCCACGACCAGGGGCTCTCGGGTCCGCTCGACGTACCTCAGCACCGACATCGGGATGGGGTGCTCGCGGTCGGCGCCTACCGGGGCGCCGTCACCTTCCGGTGCGGGCAGCAGCCAGTCTCGCCGGTCTTCGCTCCATAGCAGCAAGTGCACGCCGGTGGCGCCGGTCATCGCGCCGAGCACCTCCGCCACGCGGGCGTGCAGCCGCCCGATGCTGGTTTCCGAGCTCAGCGCCTGCGACGCGGACACGATGCCGAGCAGGTCGATCGTTCCGGCGGTGACCGTGGCGCGGCGATCGGGAAGGTCGGCCGGCTGGCCGGGGGCGTCGCCGGCGGTCGCGTCGGCTGGCGGCCGCAGGGCCGGGTAGGCCCAGTCCAGCTGGGCAGCTTTCGCGGTCGCGCCCCACGCAGCGTACCCCTGGCGGGCCTGGGTGAGCAGGTCGTAACCGGCGTGTTCGGCGCCGTGGGCGAGAAAGAACCGGGCCGCGCGCTCGGCGATCAGGGCTTGATGCCACGGCCGCTGCCGCTTTGCGGCCTCGAGCCGCGCGGCGTCGAAGGCCAAGACGGCGGCGCGGAAGTCGCCGGCCGCCCAGGCCCGCTCGGCCTCGACCAGCCGCAGCAGGTGCAGGAAGTTGTCCGGCGCATCCGCGGCGCGTCCGGCCAGCCACCGCGTCACGTCGTCCAGTTCGGAGAGCAGGTCACCGCGCTCGTCGCCGTCGGCCGCGCGGGTGCGTCCGGCGAGGGCCAGCCCGAGCAGCAGGCGGGCCACGGCGGTCACATAAGTGCCCAGAGCAGCCGGAAGCAGTGGCATCGCCGCCGTAGCGTGCCATGTCAGTTCGGCCAGATCGCCGAACACCGCGGCAGCCGTAGCGCGGGCAATGTGCGCGTGGAGGAGCCCCAGCGGGTTGCCGACGTATCTGTCGGTCGAGACCGCCTCCCCGGCGGCAGAGCTTTCGCCGCGCAGCACGCCAGCCAGCCACCTGTAGGTGTCGAGCCACTGACCGGCTTCCTCGTTCCCGGTACGCCCGACAAAGGCCAGCCCCGCCTCTACCTCGGCGACCCAGGCGTCCAGCGACGGCGCGCAATCCAGCAGGTCCACCACGGTCGGGTGGTAGGTGGAGTAGCCGGCGTTGGCCAAGGCACCGCCCGCGATCAGCCCTTCCCGGGCCCGCTGGACCGCCTGGACGCCGTTTTCAATCGGCTCGAACCACCAGCACAGGTCACCGAACAGGTAACGCACCTGCGAGGTGCCGGGCTCGTAGGCGCGGGCTTCGCCCAGCGCCAGGAGCCGCAGCAGCGCCCGGTATCCCGCGGCGTGGTCGTCCCGCAGCACCAAAGGGGCGTAGGCGGTGTGGCTGGCTGGCCCGAGCAGGGTGGGGGCCGGGCCGTGCTCAATCAAGATCCGCAGCGCTTCCAGGCCCAGCCAGGCGAGCATGGCCTGGTCGCCGGCGAAGTAGACCGCCGGCAGGATCGCGTTGAGCAGCCGGGTCGCGGCCAGCAGCGCCGGGTCGCTGATGTCCGGCCGAGCCAGGTCATCGGCAACTCCGGTCTGGTCCAGCCACCGGTACAGATAGTCGCATCGGTGGTCCAGCTCGCCGCGGAGCTGTTCCGTGTCCGGGACCGTGATTCCGAGCTCACGCAGCGATGTCAGGCCAAGGTCTATCGCCTCCCCGAAACGTTTCCGAAGGGTCAGGCTGCGCACCTGTACTGCCGTCGCGCCCGCGCGCCGCGCCACGGCGGCGGACAACTCCTCGATCGCGCGGTATTCCTCGTCCGCCTCCTCGAGACGCCCCAGGCTGTACAGGGCGGCGTGGCGGCCGGTGTGCACCTCGACGAGGGTGGCGGTCTCACCCGGGTCGACCATCCGCAGCGCGGCTGCCAGCAGCGCGTTCACCAGTGAGTAGTCGCCGGTCAGCGTCGCCTGGTCGGCGGTGCGCCGCAACAGTCCCACAGCGATGCGCCGTTCCGCGGCGTCGTCGACTAGGTCGGCCACGGCCAGATACTGCTCCGCCGTAACCGCGAACAGCTCCGGCACAGCCGAAAGCCGCCGCGCTACGGCCAACTGCAGCGCGCGCCGCCGCGGCGGGTCCAGCCCGTCCAGGATCACCTCACGGATCCGGTCGTGACGGAACCGTACCGCCTCATGCGCCCCGGGCTCCACAACCAGCAGGCCCTGCTCGAGGGCGGGCGTCAGCGTCTGGTCCACCACGCTCGCCGGCTCGGCGGTCGCGGCCTGTAGCACGCTCAGCTCGGCTCGGCCGCCGAGGCACGCCATCGCCTCCACCAACTGTCGGGAGGCGGGCGGCATGGCGTTAACGGGCGCCGCCAGCAACGCGGTCACCTCTGATCCGCCCAAATGACTGCGCACGACCCTGTTGTCCCACCGCCACCCGTCGGCCGTGGCGGTCAGCATGCCGTCACCGCGCAGCGCGTTAAGCAGCGCCACGGTCTCATACGGGTTGCCGGATGTGTACGGGCCGACCACCTCGGCCAGGCCCGCCGCGGTGGCCCAGTCCACGTGCAGCATTTCGCCCACCATGGTCACGAGACTCGGCCCAGGCAGGTTGACCAGCCGCAACTGCTGCACCCCGGCCTGCCCCCGCCACCGGGACAGCAACGGGCCAAGCGGATGCGTCGCGTCCACATCATCTTCCCGGTACGCACCGACCAGCAACAGGCCCTCGACCGGCTCCTCGCTCAGCATCAGGTCGACCATGCCGAGCGGCGGACGCCCCGCCCACTGCAGGTCGTCGACGAACACCACCACCGGCCGCTCCCGCGACGCGACCGCCCGCAGCGCCGCCGCAGCCGCCCTAGGCACGCGGACCTGCGCCGTCAGCGGATCTCCCGCATCGGGCGGCACCGCTAGCAGCGCCGCGAACTCCGGCACTGTGGCGGCCAGCAGCCCCGCGCTCGGCCCGACCGACCCCAAGATCCGCTCGCGAACCGCGGCCAGCTCATCGTCCGGCTCGGCCAGCAACAGCCGGCCAAGAGCGCGGAACGCCTGATTGGCCGCATCGAACTCCAGGTCCCGCCGGTACTGGTCGAACTTGCCCGCCACGAACCAGCCATCCTTGCCGGTCACCACTGGCCGCAGCTCGTCGGCCAGCGCCGTCTTCCCCACCCCCGGCGGCCCGCTAACCAGCACCCCCCGGCACCGGCCCTCCAGCGCCTCCGCGAACGCGCCTTGCAGCGCCGATACCTCCGCATCGCGGCCCACCAGTCGCGACGGCGGCACCAGCCGCAACGGAAAATCACGCTCACCCATCCGCGGGGCAGCCACTCCCGGACTTGCCGGGGCGTCCCGCGCCCGCTCCAGGTCATAGACCACACCCTCGGCGGTCTGGTAGCGGTGGTCGGGTTCCTTCTCCAGCAGGTGCATGATGATCGCCGACAACGGGGCCGGGACAGCCGGGTTCACCTGAGCCGGCGGCACCGGCACCCGGGCCAGATGATCATGAGTGAGCCGCAGCGGATCCCCGCTGCCGAACGGCGGCGCCCCCGTCGCCAGCTCGTACAGCACTGCGCCCAGCGCATACAGGTCGGCCCGCTGGTCCACCGGCCGGGCGGTCCGCCCGGTGGCCTCGGGCGCCAGGTACGCCAGCGTTCCCACGATCCCCGTGTGATGGGTGAACTCCGGGCGGATCTCGGCCAGCGACGTCGCCAGCGCGAAGTCCACCAGGCAGGGAGCGCCCGCACCGGAGACCACGGCGTTCGCCGGGGCGATATCCCGGTGCATAATCCCTCGGTGATGCATTCCCGCCACCACCCTGGCCAGCCGTGCCGCCAGGCCGGTCAGCTCGTCCGGCGCAAGCGGCTTGGCCATCCCGGCCAGGCTCGTGCCGCCGGCATCGGCCAGCACCAGCGACCCCGGGTACTGCGGCGAGTCCGCCAGCTGCGCCACCCCGGCGACGCCGCGCAGTCGCTCCAGCATCGCCGTCTCATGCCGTAGGCGGCGCTCGGCGTCAGGTCCCAGCGGCTCCTTGCGGATGACCGTACGTCCCGGCAAGAACAGCCGGGTGACACGGGTGTGCTCGCTGGAGTGCACCATTTCGGCGCGGGCCGGCGGCACCCTGCCTCTCCCCACCCGCCACCTCCACGGACGGTCGGACTCATCCTTCCCTGCCTACACCCAATGTTGCACTGCCGGTAGAGGCAGGGTCGAGGCCCGAGGAGCCGCGTGCGATCATATAACCAGCCTTGTGAGGAGGCCGCGTGAGCGAGGCTCAGCGTGTAGCAGACCTAACCGACGAGCAGCTCCTCCACCGGATGGGATACGCGCAGGAGTTGCAGCGAAGGCTCAGCGGCTTTACCAACTTCGCCATCTCGTTCACGATTATATCTATTCTTGCCGGTACCCTGACGTCTTATTACATTGGCTTCGCCAATGGCGGGCCGATCATCATGTCATGGGGCTGGCCTCTCGTCGCCACCATGTGCCTGTTCGTGGCGCTGGCCATGGCCGAGCTTGCCTCGGCGATGCCAACGGCGGGCGGCTTGTATTACTGGGCCTCGAAGATAGGATCTCCCGCCTGGGGCTGGTTCACCGGCTGGCTGAATATCGTCGGGTTCACGATCGCCACAGCCGCGGTGGGCTGGGGTGCGGCCGTTTTCACAGTGGCCCTCGGAAACCTGCTATTCCCCGGAGTGGTGCACGCCACTAACGGCACCATTTTCCTATTCTACTCTATTATTCTGGTGGCAGGCGGCATTATAAACACGTTCGGGATATCCCCTATAAGGTTCCTGAACAATGTGTCGGCCTGGTGGCACATGCTGGGAACGGGCATCGTCGCCGGGGTGCTGCTGGCCGTCCCCGCTCACCATCAGTCGTTCGCCTTCGTGTTCACCAAGACCATCAACGCCTCCGGGTTCGGCGGGCACGGGTTCGGCTCGCTGCTGTTCTGGTTCGTCATGGGACTCGGGCTGCTGCAAGCGCAGTACACCATCGGCGGTTATGACGCTTCCGCGCACATGAGCGAGGAGACCCGCAGGGCGTCGAGGAAGGCCGCCCAGGGCGTCTGGACCTCGGTAGCCCTATCTGGCCTGTTCGGCTGGATCTTGCTGCTGGCCCTGACGTTCGCGGTGCCGAATGTGAGCCGGACGCTAGCCGCGGGCCCCTTCGACGTGCAGTACATCTGGCAGCAGTCAGTTGGCACCAGGCTGGCCGAATTCCTGCTATTCGTCGTCGTGGCTGCGCAGTTCTTCTGCGCTACGTCCGACATCACTGCCTCCTCCCGGATCATCTGGGCACTGTCACGCGACAAGGCTGTGCCCGGTCACCGGTTCTGGGGCCGGCTCAACCACCGCCGTGCGCCGGCGTGGGCCATCTGGCTGGTAGTGGTCTTCGACATTGTGTGGATGCTGCCGACCTTCGCCGACGCGACGATCGGCTATCTCGTCGCGACGTCCATCACGGTGATCGCCCTGTACAGCGCCTATGCGCTGCCGATCTTCTTGCGCATGCGCCTGGGAGCGAGGTTCAAGGCAGGCGCCTGGACCCTGGGCGGTCACTACCGCTGGGTGGACTCCATCGCGCTGGCCTGGATCGTGCTGATCACGATCTTGTTCATCATGCCGGTCACCCCGGCGGGCATCCCGTTCCGCCCGGGCTTCAGCTGGACGGTCGTGAACTACGCACCGCTGTCCCTGATCGCCGCGCTCCTCTTGTTCGGGGGCTGGTGGCTGGTCTCGGCGCGGCACTGGTTCCGCGGCCCGGTCCGGCAGGCCTCGTTCGAGGAGTTGGAAGCGGCGGGCCAGGCGGCCGGCGCCGACACGCTTAAGGCGGCGCAGGTCACAGGCGACAGGCAGGCTCAGGCGGACGACCCAGGAGCTGGGTAGTGGCCGCGGACACCGCCGCGTTGCGGATCGCTAACCGGCTCTGGCCGGGTGCACCTGTGGCCCTGGAAGAGCTATCGGGTGGGCTGACGAATCTCAACTACAAAGCCACCACGCCTGGTGGCACCTACGCCATCCGGCTTTTCTGCCGGCACAGCGAACTGCTGGCCATCGACCGCAAGGTCGAATGGGCCGCCGGCTCGATGGCCGCCGGCCTGGGCATCGGACCCGAAGTCGTGGCCTATTCGCCGCGGGAGGGCTACCTGGTGACACGTTTTGTGCCAGGCCAGCGGCTCACGGCCGAGCAGTTGCGCGTACCTGGCGTGATGGCGCGGGTAGCCGGTACGCTGCGGATCCTGCACCGGGGCCCGCCCATTCCAGGCACAGTTGATCCGGTCTCCGTCATCGACTTCTACCGGGATAACGCGGTAGCTCGCGGGGCCGACCCCGGTGACGATTACTCGTGGGCCAGACCCGTCGCCAGCCAGATCAAGCGGGCCGTGTCTTTCTCGTTCAACGCTCCCTGCCACAACGACCTGGTGGCGGCCAACTTCATCGACGGAGCCGGGCAGATATACCTGGTCGATTTTGAGTACGCGGGCATGGGCGATCCCCGTTTCGAGCTGGCCAACTTGTCGGTCAACCACGATTTCGGCATCGACGAGGACCGGGAGCTAGTCCGGCTCTACTGCGGGGAGCCGGACCAGCACATGGTGGCGGCGGTGCGAGTGCTGCGCTTCTTGTCGGCGTTCCGCGAGGCCATGTGGTCCGTCCTGCAGCAGGCGATCAGCGACCTGTCCTTTGACTTCCGGGAGTACGCACGTGAGCAGTTCGCGAGAATGCGTACCGCGGCGTCGGGGGAGCAGTTCCGGGCAGCATTGGAGCTACTGGAGTCGTCCACCGGGACGAGCAGGAGTGTCCGATGAGCCGCACCCAAGCCGAGGTGGATGTCCTCATCATCGGCGCCGGGGTAGTGGGAGCGGCGATCGCCTGCCGTCTCAGCCGGCTGAAGGCGACGGTCGCCGTCATCGACCGTCGGCACGACATCGCCGAGGAAACCTCCAAATCCAACAGCGGCATCACGGCCTCGGGGTGGGCACAACAACACGGGGGGCTGGAGGCGCAACTGGTCTGCGCGTCCAGCCCGCGCTGGGAAACCATCTGCGGACGGCTCAATGTCCCGTTCCGCCGCTGCGGGGCGGTGATCATCGCCAGGACCCGGCAGGACGCGCAGCGGATACCGGAGCTGATCCGGAACGCCGAGGCAAACGGCGTCGAAGCGCGGGCGCTGACGGCCGAGCAAGTCGTGCGCGCCGCACCGTATGCCGCACCGAATTCGGCGGGCGGCATCGAGATCCCCGCCGAGGGAGTAATCGACTCGATCCGGCTTGCCATTGGCTACGGTGAGCTGGCGGCGCTCAACGGCGTCCGGTTCTTCTTCGGTGAGCCCCTGCTGGACGCGGTTAATTCCGGGCCCGAAGTTGTCGAGATCCGCACTCCTGGCACCCTGCTGCGGCCCCGGTTCGTGATCAATGCTGCTGGCCTGGGAGCCGACGCCGTATCCGAGATCCTCGGCTGTGAGGACTTCCGGATCACCGCCCGCCGCGGTGAGTTCCTGCTCATGGACAGGGAGTTCGGACGGCGGGTGCCGCGGATCCTGACCATGATGCCTACCGAGCGGACCCACGGGATCATGGTCATCCCCACCGCACACGGGACCTGCCTGCTCGGGCCCAGCGCGGAGGATATCGATAACAAACACGACAGGTCTACCAGCGCCGACGTCCTGCAGCGGATCCTGCATGAATGCCGGACGCTCATGCCGGACATTGACGAGCGGTACGTCATCAAGAGCTATTCCGGGCTACGGCCCCAGTCGGAGCGGACCTACCGGATCGAGCCGTCGGCCAGGATGCGCAACGTCATCCAGGTGGCCGGGATCCGTTCCACCGGAGTCTCGGCGTCGCCTGGCATCGCCGACTATGTGCTCTCGCTCCTGCGAAAGGCCGGGCTGGAGGCGCCGCCAAACACCACCGCGCATGACAGCATCGACACCCTGCCCGCCTTTTCCGCGACCTTGGAGGGCACGCAACCGGCCACCACGCCGTCCGGACATGCCGTTGTGTGCGCGTGCGAGAAGGTCACTGCCGCGGAGATCCACCGGGCCATGTCATCAGCGCTGCCAGCCCGCTCGATCTCCGGCGTCGCCAAGCGGACGCATGCCACCTGGGGCAGATGCCAGGGGGCAGCCTGCCTACCAGGCGTGGCGCTCATCGCCTCCCAATATCTTGGCGGGCAGGCGTGGGAAGTGCCCTACGGGGAGCCTGGCACCACCCTCGGGGTGGCCCAGGGACGCCATGCCTAAGGTTGTGGTGGCCGGCGCGGGCCAGCGCGGCATGCTCTGCGCCGCCGAGCTGGCCAGGGCAGGCGCCGAAGTCACCGTCGTGGAATGGCTTCCCGCGCCCGGCGGCCAGCAGCCCGAGAGGTGGGCCGGTACGCTCGCCACGTCCGCGACGCAGGCCGGCGCCCGTTTCCTGCTCGAGACCTTGGCGGTCCAGTTCAGCGGCACGTTCGTCGAGGTGCTGGGGGCAGGCGGCACGAGCCACTTGGCGTGTGACGCACTCGTGGTCGCGACCGGTTCCCGGCCAGCGACCAGGGCAGAGCTCGGCATCACCGGGGACAGGTGCGCCGGCGTGGTGCCCGGGTCAGCGGCCCTGCACCTCACCCGGGCGGGCGTACTGCTCGGACACCGGCCGCTGATTGCCGGATCCGGACAGTTCGCCCTCCGCTGCGCGCGGGCACAGCTTGCGGCCGGCGCTTCGGAAGTATCACTGACCATGCCGGACGGCTCATCGCCGGCTGTCGGCGCGGCCATCCGGATGTTTCCCGGATACCGGGTGATCAGCGTGCATGGCGCGAGCCGCGTTGAGGTCGCGGTCGTGCGCAACCACCAGGAGTCGCTGCGAGTCCGCGCGGATGCGCTGATCCTGGCGGCGGGAATGAGACCCACGCGCAACATCGAAGGCGCCATCGAGCGGCGCGATGGGGTGTTCTTCTGCCAGCCACAGGACGAGGCTGCGGCCATGCCAGACGTGCGAGCAGGCGCTTCGCAAACAGCCAGCCTGGTGCGAGCCACGTTCGGATCGGGGCAGTTCGTTCCGGTTCAGACAGATCCTCCTTTATTCCGGGCGGACGGCGGTGAAGGAGACCTGGACCTGAAGATCAGTGCCCGGCCAGCGCCTCAGATCACCACATCACGGCGCCAAAGATTGAGGCTCGTGGCTGTGCGGTGCGAGGATTAATGGATGGTTCCACCCGACCGGCACGTGCATACCGAGTGGTCCTGGGACGCTCCGGCTGGTTCGATGGAACAGACCTGCGCCCGCGCCGTGCGACTGGGCCTCCGCTCAGTCGCTTTTACCGATCACGCCGATTTCACAGCCTGGACTCTCCTGGGGAACGAGGCGGCTCTTCCTGCTGATTTCCGGACGCACGTCACGCAAGGGGTGCTGTTGCCCCCGGCGTTGGCTCTGGAGGGCTACTTCGAATGCCTGCTGCGCTGCCGTGAGCGCTTCCCGGACCTTCAGATTCTGTCTGGCGTCGAGCTGAGTGAGCCGCACTGGCATTCCCAGGCGGCAGCCTGCCTGCTGCGCCAGGGCGACTTTGATCTGGTGATTTGCGGCCAGCACTCGCTGCATCATGGCCCAGATACCTTCATAGAGGTCTCCGATGCATACCGGGCTCGGGAGGCCGAGGCGGTGGTGCGCAGGTACCTGGCCGAAGTCTGCCGCATGATTGATGCCTGGGGCGATTTCGAGGTGCTTGCCCACATCGACTACCCGGTGCGGTACTGGCCTCGTCAGTGCCGCGAGTACCAGCCCGGTGACTTCGAAGACGAGTTTCGCGCTGTGTTGCGCGCGCTGGCCCGTAGCGGCAGAGTTCTTGAAGTAAACACGCGGGTGCCGCTTCATCCCGAAATCATCCAGTGGTGGCACCGCGAAGGAGGAAGGGCGGTGAGTTTCGGTAGCGATGCTCATGACCCGCTTGCCCTCGCTCACGGATTCGCAGACGCCGCTGCGGTAGTCGAAGCCAGCGGGTTCCGTCCCGGCCAGCACCGGCATGATTTCTGGATCCGAACGTAAGTGATGTGGCGATTGCCGAGCGTCGCCGGCACGGCGTGGTATGCCCGGTGCGGCGCCATCGCCCGTGAGCCGCATGGCGGCGGCCGCGCTTACGGACGCTTCAGGAACCACAAGTAGAACGCCGCGAACACCAGGACGATCCCGACGTTTACGATCAGCCGCTTCCAGAAGTAGTGCCTCAAGAAGAGGACGTCCACACCGACCACGACGACTACCAGGGCGAGCACGTAAAAAAGCACGACCTCCTGTCTTCCCATGCTTTCGTTCTACTATGCGCGCGGGAGTGGGGCAACGGCGGTGCGCGCCGCGGCTGGCCCGCCCCCCGCGCCGCCGTAGTCCCCGGCCATGACCTGATCCGGGCACGCAACGCGCGCGATGCTATCTTGCTAGCCCACCCGATCGCGGTCCTGGCAAGATTGCGTCATGGAACGTGTGCTTGGAATCGGCGGGTACTTCATGCGGGCCGCCGACCCGGCGGCCCTGAGCGCGTGGTATCGCGATTGCCTGGGCCTGGACGCCGATGAGAACGGCCTGTGGCGTCAGGGAGCCGGGCTGACGGTGTTCGCGACGTTCGAGTCCGAGACCGGCTACTTCGGGTCCCGCGCCCAGCAAACCATGGTCAACTTCCGGGTCCGCGACCTGGATGCGATGCTCGCGCAATTGCGCGCCAAGGGAGCGGACGTAGCCAAAGAAACGCAGGACATGGAGGGCGTCGGTCGATTCGGCTGGGTCGCCGATCCTGAGGGTAATCGGGTCGAGCTGTGGCAGCCCGCCTGACCGAATCTTCACGCAGGCGATGACGTGCTGACCGCCCGCGAGATTGCCGGCGTGTGAACCTTGGTCAGGCCCGCGCGGCCATGTCCCATTAAGGGCGCTCTGATGAGAACTTCAGCCACTTTCGAAACGCACCCAGTGCGGGCCTGAACGTCCAGCGATCATTCAGAAACGGGCGCTAGCTTCCCTGGCATGGACGAATTCCGGGCCCGCCGAGTGGTCGATGCCCTTCGTGACCGTGGCGTTAACGCTCACCTTCTCCGGGGTGGCGTGGGCCAGTTCGGCGTGCGCGTATCGCTGCCCGGCGGCCGCGAAGCCGAGTGGGATACCGACGGTACCGCGGGCCTCGAAGCCCAGGTCATGTGCGACGGCATGCTCGTTGGCTACGTGCCTCAGATCGACGGCTCCGAGGGCTTCGACGAGTCCCAGACCGTTGACGCTATCGCCCGGACAGACTATGACCAGCCGATCGCTCGGCAGCGGACCGTGGCCCCGCCACCCGGCCCCGCCCTCGCCCGGGAAGGCGGCGTCTTCCGCCGGTTCCTCGACGGTTTCCGCTACAGCTAACGAGGGCCGTCGGCCAGGTCTCGCGTGGAGCGGGTAGATGCGGATTCCGCACCATGAGCACCGAGCTGCGACGCGCTATCACTGCCGCCGTGAGGGTGTTTACGCCCTGGGCAGGCGGTCCTGGCTGCGATCGCTGCGGTACGACTGCCTCCGTGGCCGGCGGAGCGCATCTACCGACGCAACGCTCGGCATATTCGTAGCATGACAGGCCGGTGCATAACGTGCGGCCCGCTACAGCTCGGGCTAGTGGAATCACGCCATCGTCACGACGGTTGCTACTGCTATGAATATCGAGATCTGGTCGGACGTCGTGTGTCCATGGTGTTACATCGGCAAGCGCCGGTTCGAACGCGCAGTTGCCTCTTTCGGCCATCCCGGCGAGGTCACGGTCACCTACCGGTCCTTCGAACTGGACCCGAGCGCGTCCGCGGAGCGTACGGGGACCCATGCCGAGCATCTGGCCGGAAAGTACGGCATGACGATCGCCCAGGCCGAACAGGCCGGCCAGCAGATGACCCAGCGTGCCGCCGATGACGGTCTGGAGTTCCGGTTCGACCTGATGCGTGGCGGCAACACCTTCGACGCTCACCGGCTGCTCCACCTGGCCAAAGATCACGGGCTGCAGCCGGAGATGAAGGAGCGCCTGATGCGCGCGACCTTCACCGAAGGTCTCCCGATCGCCGACAAGCCCACCCTGGCGCGGTTGGCGGTCGAAGCCGGCCTGCCAGCAGAGCGGGTACAGGCCGTCCTGGATGGGGACACCTACGCCGACGCGGTGCGAGCCGACGAGCAGCAGGCCGCGCGGTACGGCATCAGCGGCGTGCCGTTCTTCGTCGCCGACGGCAAGTACGCGGTCAGCGGCGCACAGCCGCCCGAGGTGTTCCTGCAGCTCCTCCAGCGCGCTTACGACGAAACAAGCCAGCTCACGCCCGTTGCCGTCCCGACCGGCAGCAACTCCGACGCGAGCTGCGACGGCGACTCCTGCGCGGTCAGCTAACGCGTCCACGCGACCCCGACAAGATCCAGTCCTCTGCCCGGCAGATGATCCGCAGAGGGGCGGAGCTTCTGCCACTCACTCGGTGATCAGGTCGCTCACGCCAGGTCAGCCGGCACACTCCGTTGCCACCTTCTGGCGGCGACCCTGTACGCGCGTAACGTGGGACCTGCCCAGGCTTGAGGCCAGGCTGGTCGCCAGCGAACGGCGGCGGATCGCCGCTGAACGTGACCGGCATACCGAGAAAGCCAGGCGCTACCTGCAGCGCATCGACCAGGTCAACGCGCAGTATGCGCCAGACCCGGACCGCGTACCCCGAGCTTACTGACCCGACCGGCTGGGCCGAAGGTCAGCCCGAAACGCCCGACGACTTCAGGCCGTCAGCCAAAAGCGCCAGGTCAGAGGTTATCCCTCAAGCGTGGCAGGCGAGGAGTCATCGCTAGACCTGGCGGAGCGGGCGGAGCCGGTGTGGCACGCGTTGGAGGCGCGGGCGTGAAATCGCCGCTTGGTTCAGGAGGCGCGGATCTGGTCTGGTCTGTCATTGTTAGTTGAGGATTAGCAAGTACCCGGGTCTCAGGTGGGGAGCATGTCGGCCCATGACGGTTAATTCTGACGCGGCGGGCACGCCAGTGCAGGCAGGCCTTGCGCTCGGACCGCATTACAAGTGGATCGCGTTGTCCAACACGACGCTTGGCATGCTAATGGCGACGATCAACCAGTCGATCGTGCTGATCGCGCTGCCCGACATCTTCCGTGGCATCGGGCTGAACCCGCTGAGTCCCGGGAACACCAGCTACCTGCTGTGGATGTTCATGGGGTTCCTGGTGGTGTCGGCGGTGCTGGTGGTGTCGTTCGGCCGGCTTGGCGACATGTTCGGCCGGGTGCGGATGTACACGCTGGGCTTCGCGATCTTCAGCGTGGCCTCGATCTTCCTGACCGTGACCTGGATGCACGGCGCGGACGGGGCGATGTGGCTGATCGTC
>Ga0210405_10000650_pt1 | contig 44489 bp, 33 predicted proteins | sample IncBWH11MmetaG_FD_155492 | JGI IMG/M metagenome (GOLD analysis project Ga0210405, IMG submission 155492) | Forest soil microbial communities from Barre Woods Harvard Forest LTER site, Petersham, Massachusetts, United States - Inc-BW-H-11-M | ecosystem: Environmental > Terrestrial > Soil >... | reverse complement strand
GTTGCATGACGTTGGTTTCGATTTCGTACGCCTTGTCAGCTGTGGCTTGCGCTTTCTTGGTCATTTCGAGGTAGCTGGCTTTCTTGATGTCCAGGTCGCGCTCCGCTTCGGCTTGCTTGGCGAGCGAGGCCGTTTCGGCGGCGACGCGCTCCTGGTCCGCTTGCGCCTTGGCGACGGCCGCGGCGCGCTGGGACTCAGCCCGCTTGATGGCAATGTCGCGATCCGCTTCCGCGGCGGCCACTTCCGCATCGCGCTTGATGCGCGCGATATCTGGCCGGCCCATGTTGGTGATGTATTCGTTCTTGTCGCGCACTTCCTTGAGCGTGAAGCTCACGACGTCGAGCCCCATCTTGTTCATGTCCGCCGCGCAGGTTGAACGCATGCGCTCGCCGACCATCTCCGGCTCCTTGACGATCTGCTCGACCGTAAGCTGCCCGATGATCCCGCGCAGGTGGCCTTCCATCACCAAGCGGATCAAGCCTTCACGCTGCTCCGGCCTCTTGGTCAGGAATTGCTCGGCGGCGGTGCGAATCGATACGGGGTCGGACTTCACCTTCAACTGCGCCACCGCCTCGACGGTTACGGCAACTCCCTGGTTGGTGTAAAGGCTCTGCTGCGGAGCCACGTCGAAAGACATCAGCTCCAGCGAGAGCTCGCGGCATTGCTCGAGCATCGGAATGACAATGGTGCCGCCATTTGTGACGGTTCTTGGACCGCGTATGCCATAAACGATGAGCGCTTCGTGCGGCCCGACTTTGCGCAACAACGTGGCGAAACCGGCCATCGCAAAGAGAATTGCGAGTACCAGCAGCCCGGCCATGACGGGAACCGAAAGACCAAACATAAAGACCTCCCTTTTCCACTCTGCCCCGGACTGTTTGCATCGTTCACCAGCCCGGGAAACTTTTCCTAAAACTCAGCTCGTGAACTCTTCCCATTTCTTCACGTAGGCGATGCCGTTCTCGTAGCGGGTGATCGCCACTTCCGTGCCATTCGGAAGCGGCTGGCCATCCTCGCTCCGCACGGCAACGCTCTTGCGCACGCCGCGCTGCTCGAAAATCATTTCTCCCGTGCCGTCTTGGCGGATGGGTGAGCTGATTGCGCCGACGGTCCCTTCTATCCGGTAGTCCCAATCCAGCATCTGCGATTCGGTTACCTTCACAATTCGCGCCATGAACTTGAAGACCATGCTTGCGGCAATCACTCCCGAGACAACGGCGATGCCCAGGGCCACCATGGCCACCAGCCGCGAATGCGTCGAGAGCAGGTAGCCAATCCCGCCAAACCAGGCCAGAAACGTCATGATGGTCATGGCGTTGAACCACGAAAGGCCGCCCCGGGCATGCATCGATCCGCGCCCCGCCATTCCGCCGGCGTGATGCGCGCTATGAAACGGCAGGTGCCAGCGGGCGGGAAGATGGATGTGCGTCGCACCGCCGAGGAACGACAGCACGCTGAAGATAAATCCCACGAAGAAACAGAGAAGATAAAAATCAGACCAGGTCATACGGCACCTCGAGCGCAACCATTCACCAGCGCAACTTGCCGTTGCGGTGCGCGAGCTGGAATTCGAGACGCAGGCCCTGCTAAGCGGTGCCTCGGCCCTCTCGGGGCCGCTGCCGCTTAGTTGCGGAGAGAAGCAGACGGCGGCGGATGACCGCTGCCTTTCTGTTGCCCCCCATCCTGATGACTGCCATGGTGCAATACTTCCCCAAGGCGCTCGGCTAAGTCCGGCGTGCGGAGAATCTCCGCCAGAAGCAAAATGGCGCGCCGCGAGTCTTCATGCTCGGCGATGGCCAGAAGTGCGCGCTGAAGCGCCGGATCGGCAGTGAACTGTTCGGCGCCAGCATAAAGCCAGGAATCGACTTTCGCGTCGATGGCGCGCAATTCGGACTGCAAGCCCGGCGTGTAGCCTTCCGGGTCGTCCACTAGAAAGCCCGGATAGACGCGGAAGAATCGCGCCAGGAGCTCGCGTGTTGTGTGTGTCAGATGGGGCCGGGCGCCATTCTCAATCTGCGAGAGATACGCCTGGCTCAATCCGCGGCCGATTTCGTTCTTCATCGCCGAGGCCAATTCCTGCTGGGTCATCGAACGGCCCAAGCCACGGAGCGAACCTTCAACGGCGCGGAGGGAGCGGAGTTTGTCGCCTAGTTTCATCGGAGAACCCACGTATTGCAATCTGCTAAAATAATATTACATATCGCTATTTTGTCAAGCGAAATCGGAGTGTTTCCATCGATTCCTCTTAAGTTATTCAAAGTGAACACATTACGGGTGCGATTGTCCCTCTAGCTAAGTAGGGGAGGGAGTGGCAAAATGCTTTCTGTAAGTGTGGAGGGCCTCTCTGTTTGGGCCGAGATGAAATCATGCGGCACTACAATGTGTGGCAGCTTGGCATCGTCATCTCTCAGTGGACACAGGCCACTCATACCGGAAAGCTGCATACAGAAACTGGACGAGGAGCGGAATCACCGACCCAAGAAGTTATAGAAAAAGGTTACCGCCCGATGTTGCAGTATTCGCGTGATGTGTGCACCAGAGCCGAATTGACTGCTGCGCTGAATCGCATAGACAAATTTGAAAGCGCGTTACGGTACAACTTCACTTGGCAGGAACTCTACAACCAATCGAAGGTGTTGGTGGAGGCGATTGAGAGTGAGCTTCCGTTTCGCCGCTTTGCTATCGTCGAAACCGCAAAAGCCAATGTCTTAGACCACGTATCACAAGATTGGGGAGCCGTGTGGGGAAAATTTCCTGACACCAAAGAGGACAGCGAGCGCGCAATAGAGTGCTATGCGTTGGAGCAAAACACTGCCTGCGTTTTCCATTTAATGCGCGTCGCAGAGCACGGTCTTCGCATCGTTGCAAGAAGAGTCGGCGTGAAACTGACCGACAAGGGGAAACCGCAACCAATCGAATTTGCAACGTGGGAGAAGGTTATCTCGGCCATCAAGAATAAAATCAGTTTGGCACATGGAATGGCTAAAGGGTCGCGCCGGAAGCAGCAACTACAATTCCATTCCGATGCCGCAGACCAATGCACCTACATCCGGGATATTTGGCGCAACGAGGTAGCCCACACTCGCGGAGTCTACAACGATGGGGAAGCTCTCGGGATAATTACTCGTGTGCGGCAATTCATGGAACTGCTGGCCAAAGAACCGCGATAACCCTTATGTTTTGTAAGCGATGGAATCGCGCTCAGGAAACTGCTACTAGTATCTATGCAATTTCGATAATCGCGTGGTGACCAGGGGCGGGAGCGATGCGGCTATCGCAGGTGAGCAGAGGAGCGTCGAGGACCTCGGCGAGCGCCACGTAAACCGCATCGTACGCCGTGAGTGTCGCACGGAGCTGCCAGACGCGCGGAAGGAGGAAATCATGCGAATAGCGATGGAGAGGAAGGTCGCTAAAATCCACAAGCGCCTCTTGCCCTCGCTGCTCAGGCAGTGTCCTGTCGCGGACATAGCGGCGCAGGACCTGGGCAACTTCGACGTCGAGGAGGTGCGGAGCGTGCAAAGACTGGGAAGGGGAAGAGATACGCTTGTCGATCCTAAGCCCGGCCGGAGATTGAAGAAGCCACTCGATAGCGGCGGAGGCATCCAGGACAATCACCGGGCATCCCGCTCACAGCGCACAGCGTCTGCCGCAGACGTTCCGGGGGCGACCCGTGGGCGGGTGCGCATGCGATCCCGTAGTTCTGCGAGAGTGGGGCGCTCGGCGAGGCCGCGAATTTCGGCAAGCAGGAAGTCCGAAAGAGACATACCGGCCAGGGCAGCGCGTGCCTTGAGGGTACGGTGCAGACTGTCGGGGACATTCCGGAGTTGAATCATGCGTGACATGTGTAGAACATACATGCATGCGCTGCACATGTCAAGTTGTCCGGCGTGAAACCTGGGCGGCGGTTTGCGCTGCAGCGCTTCATTTAAGATCACCTCGGCGATAGCTGAAATTGGTCCCTTACTCGGGTTTGCGGAGGGACTGCAGATCGATTCCCAGTTGCTGGCATTTCTTATACAGATGGCTACGCTCCAGGCCCAGCACCCGGGCTACATTCGTCATGTGAAAGTTGTGACGCCGAATCTCCGCCAGCATCGTTTCCCTTTCGAATGCTTCAGTGCGTTCGGCCAGCGTGCCCGTTGAATTTCCCGTTGATGAAGAAGAACTGTTCGAAACGGAGTCGGAAGTGGGAAGAATCAGGCGCACCTCCGCAGCGCCCACATTTTCATCCGAAGCAAGCAGGATCAAGCGTTCCACGATGTTGCGCAATTCGCGGACATTTCCGGGCCAGCCGTATTTGCGCAGTTCGCCGATGGCTTCTTCGGTGAAGATTTTTTCTTTCCAGCCGTTTTGCGCCGCCACCTGGCGCGCGAAGTGCGCGATTAAATCGGGAAAATCTTCCGGGCGCTCGCGCAGGGGTGGCAGCGTCAGCGGAAAAACATAAACACGGTGAAAAAGATCGCGGCGGAAGGCGTTCTGCTTCACAAGGTCTTCCAGGTTGCGATGCGTGGCGACGACCACGCGCACATTCACTTTGACGGGCCTGTCGCCCCCGACGCGCTCGACTTCGCCTTCTTCCAGCACGCGGAGCAATTTTGCCTGCATCGCCACGGGCATGTCGCCAATTTCATCCAGAAAAAGTGTGCCGCCGTCGGCTTGCTCAAATTTGCCGAGATGCTTGACGGCAGCGCCGGTGAACGCGCCTTTTTCGTGGCCGAAAAGTTCGGACTCGATCAATTCCGCGGGCACCGCCGCGCAATTTAGGGTGATGAACGGGTGCTCGCGGCGCGGCGATTTTTCGTGGATCGCGCGCGCGACCAATTCCTTGCCGGTGCCGGTCTCGCCAAGAATGCAGACCCGCGTCTCGCTCGCGGCGACGCGTTCGATTTGCGTAATTAATTTTTTCATCGCCGGGCCAGCGCCAACTAGTTCATGTTTTCCGAAACGATGACGCAGCTCGCGATTCTCGTCTTCGAGCCGCGACAGGCGCAGCGCATTTTCCACCGTCACCAGCAGCTTATCGGTGGAAATCGGCTTCTCCAGAAAATCCAGCGCGCCGAGCTTCGTGGCTTTCACCGCCATTTCGATATTCGCTTGTCCGGAAATAAGAACAATCGGCGTTTTCACGCCCGCCTTTTTCAAATCCTCGAGCAGCTCGACTCCACTTTTTCCGGGCATTACGACGTCGGAAAGAATCACGTCGAAGGATTCCGTTCGAATGAGTTCGACGGCGCGCGCGGCGTTGTCGCAAACAGTGGCTTCGTGCCCGGCCAGCCGGAAGGCGCGGGAAAGCGAGGCCAGTGTGTTCGGATCGTCGTCAACGAGGAGGAGATGAGCTTTGCGCGCCAAACGTGGGTCCTTTTCGAACGTTAGTCGGAAGCAGCAGCCAGAGTGGAAGGCGCCACACTGCTCTTGGATTCCCCCTGCTCGCGCGGTTTCGTGGCGTGGCCGGCTTGGCGCTGTGGCAGATCGATTCGAAATGCCGTGCCGCGGCCCTCGTCGCTCTTCACCGAAATCGTGCCGTGATGATCGCTAACGACGGACTGCACGATGGCAAGGCCCAGCCCCGTTCCTTGCAACTTTGTCGTGTAATACGGAGTGAACAGGCGCGCGCACTCTTCTTGCGTCAGGCCTTTTCCGGTGTCGGCCACTTCGATTCGAACGTTCCCATTCTGTTCCGAGGTTCTCAGCGTCAGCGTCCCACCGGCGGGCATGGCATCCAGCGCGTTCAGCACCAAATTCTGAAACGCGCGGTGCAGCAAGTCGGGATCGGCGTCGATATCAGGCAGCGGCTCGGTCAGGAACAATTCCGGCGTAATGGTGGGCTTGCCGACTTCGTTGAATTGCGGCTCGAACAGGCGCACGGCATTGCGCAGCGCTTCATTCACATTCACGCGCACAAACTGCGGCGCAGGCATCTTGGAAAAATCGCTAAAACGCCCGACGATAGTATTGAGATTCGCAAGTTCCGTTTTCAAAGTGGCCGTCGATTCATTGAAGACTTCCAAGAACTGCTTGGCGTCGAGTTGGCGGGCTTTCTGCAAATTTTCAACAGTAATCTGCATGGGAAAAAGCGGATTGCGCAATTCGTGCGCGAGGCGCCGGGCCAGTTCGCGCCACGCGGCCACGCGCTCGGTTTGCACCAGGCGCTCCTTCTGCGCTGCCAGCGTCTGAGTCATGTGATTGAAGGCTTGGGCGAGCTGGCCGATTTCATCGCGCCCGCGAACATCGATGCGCGTATCCCACCTTCCGCTGGCTACTTCGCGCGCGCCTTCGGCAAGTTCCTCGACCGGCTTTGTGATGCGCGCGGAAACCCAGAAACTGACCAGCAATCCCATCAGTAGCGCGGCAGCCGCAACGGCGCCCGCGATTTTCAGGATTTGGCGCGTCAGCATCACCAGCTCTTTGCGCGAGCTGCCGACGAAGAAGATGCCCAGAAGTTCGTTGTTGCGGCCCGTCAGAGGAATGGCATGAAACGTTTCCGCATCGGCCGGATCCCTGGTCCAATCAATCGTTCGAACAACGGGCTGCGGCTGTTTCTGCAGTTGCTCCACGAGGGGAGCGAACCGGTCCGCTTGCTCCGCATCGATTTTCTCCGCCAGCAACGACGAAGGAACGAAGCTGGGATCGAGATTGGTATAGATGAGCGCCCTCATGCCTGCCGGCAAGACGAGCGAGGCAAGGAAATTTTTGTCCAGCCGGTGTCCCCCGATGATGTACAAGCTCTTGTCCGCCACGGTGTTGTTCGCTCGAACGACGGTAAGGGACAGCGACACGCCGTCGGGAAGTTCTTCTTTTTTCAAGAATGCCGGTGTGTCATTCCAGTCCTTCACCGCGGTAATCCATTCGTTCTTGTAACCCACCCGCGCGGGAAACTGCGCGGACGAAATCAGCACACCGTCGTAATTCACAAACTCCACATAGTCCAGTCCATGTTCCTGCGCAGAACCGGTCGCGTCACGCACCCAGAGAGACAGATCGGCATTGGGGCGGGACATGTCAATTGCCATGCGCTCCGTCGCGGTGGCCTCCGCTATATTTTTTGCCTGCTGGGCGATTTCCACACCGCGCTGGACGAACTCCTTTTTGAATTGCGCGACGAGGGCTTCGGTGCGCTCCGCATCCATGGCCTCGAACGCGGCTTGCGTGTAATGCGTCACGGCATAAGCAACCACCGAAACGGACGCAAAAATAGTGAGCAGCACGACCAATAATAGTTTCGTGCGGAAGCTCATGGCTTGGCTCCAGGGGACACGGTGGCTGGTGGAGTGGCTGAAGTGGCCATGCCATTCGAATTGGCGGGCTGGGAAGCGCTGGATTCAGGAAGATCGAGCCACACGTCGGCTAGATGCCATTCGCCCCATCGCACGGGCATCCAGTCGCGAACCTTCTGGCCGAGTCCGATATATTCGGGCAGCGCGACCAAAGGGAGCACGCGCCGTTCCTCGAGCAATTTCTTTTCGCGCGCGTAGAGCTGCTCCGGATCGCTCGAAGACACGGCGCCTTCGTTCGAATCGCCGAAGTTGAGTGTGGTCATCATTGATTCCAGTTCCACCCTAGGCGAAAGCGAGGAATAGTGCCAAGAAAAAAGATGCACGCCGCCGACAGGATCGTTCGATGCGCCGGCCGCGCTGTTCAGGCTGCGGGTCCCGGACCGATTCACCACTTGGACCAGAATCGCCGCCTGGCGCGCGTTTACGGCCACGCGTTCGCCCAACAACTTGGCGAGGTCACCTCCCGGCAGGTCCACGCCCAGCCGCAACGGCTCCGCGCCGGCGGCCAGGTTTGCGGGAAGTGCGGCGCGAATCTCCTTCGCGCGGTCGATGTTCGTCTCCATGGTGAATAGGAAAGCATATCCCGAGAGCCACTGTGGCAGAAGAGCGGATGCGGGTTCGGCTTGCTTTTGAAGCAACACGTTGGCCATGGTCTGCCGGTCGAGCGAAAGCGACATGGCTTCGACGAGAGTCGTCGCCAGCAGAAAACACAGGAAAAGTGAGCCGCGCGAGCGCAGCAGGGACAGTTTTTGCTTGGCGTACACGGGGTTACGGGTTGATGATATCACGGCTGCAGGGAATGGATTGCGGAGGCCACTTATCGGCTGAAAGTGCAGCATCCCTGAGGCGGCCCCCGCAGAGGAATAGATTTCCGCCGAAGAGAGTACTGGATTAGTTAGAAACGAATTGCCCTGGCGAGCCGTCCATAGAAGAGGTCCGTTGTTCCAGGCAAAAATCCATTTACAGGAGCGAGTGATGAAGCCCAAGTCTGTTCGCCGTAGTCTGCTGTTGTGCCTGAGCGTTGTGCTGGCCGCTGCACTGGCGGCCATTCCCACAAAGGCCCCTGCGCAGGCCGCCGCAGACCAGGTGCCGGAAGGGCCCACGAAGCTCCTCCGTTTTGCCGACATTTCCAAGGATAAAGTGGTTTTTGCCTACGCGGGCGACCTGTGGATCGCCTCGCGCGAAGGCGGTGCGGCGCGGCGGCTGACTTCCCATGTGGGCGACGAACTCTTTCCCAAATTTTCGCCCGACGGCAAGTGGATCGCCTTCACCGGCGAATATGACGGCAACCCGGACGTCTACGTCATCTCTGCCGAAGGCGGCGAGCCCAAGCGCCTGACGTTTCATCCGGGGAACGACATCGTGCTCGGCTGGACCCCCGACGGGAAGAACATTCTTTTTCGCTCGGACCGTTTTAGCGCGCCACCGAGCCGTTACACCAAGCTCTTTCTCGTCTCGCCGCGAGGCGGCCCTGCCAAGGCACTCCAGGTTCCTCGCGCCAGCTTAACCAGCTTTTCACCCGACGGCGCCAAGATCGCTTATCTGGAAACTTCGCAGGAATTCCGCACCTGGAAGCGCTACCGCGGCGGCTGGAGTCCCGCTATCGGCATCTTCGACCTCAAAAAGAATTCGTACGAAGAATTGCCAAAGACCGCCGGCATGGACCTCTTCCCCATGTGGCACGGCAACACCATCTATTTCATTAGCGACCGCGACGGCGTGATGAACCTCTTCAGCTACGACCTCGGCTCGAAGCAAACAAAAAAGCTCACTGACTACACGGAATACGACATCAAGTGGCCGAGCCTGGGCCCCGACGCCATCGTGTACGAAAACGGCGGCGTGCTCTACGAATTCAATCTCGGCAGCGGAAAAACACGGAATCTGCCGATCGTGGTGCGCGCCGAAGACCTCGAAACGCGCCCGGAATTTAAAAGCGTGGCGCAATCCATTGGCAGCTACTCGCTCTCACCTTCGGCGGCTCGCGCCCTAGTGGAAGCCCGCGGCAACGTCTTCACGGTGCCCGCCGAGCACGGCAGCATTCGTACCCTGAGCACGAATCATTCCGGCGTTCACGAACTGAATCCCGCCTGGTCGCCCGATGGAAAGTCGATTGCGTATCTCTCCGACAAAACCGGCGAGTTTGAGCTGTACACCCGGCCGCAAATGGGCGGCGAGGAAACGCGCATCACCACCGATGGCGGCGTTTATCGTTACGGCCCGGTGTGGTCGCCGGACAGCAAGAAGCTACTTTATTGGGACAAAGTGCTCCGGCTCTGGTACGTCAGCCTGGATGACAAGAAGCCTGTACTCGTCGACAAGTCTGACTTCGGCACCATTTCGGATGGCAGTTGGTCGCCCGATAGCCTGTGGATCGCCTACTCCAAGGGTCACCGCCGCGGGGCGAGCGACGTTTTCCTGTACTCGCTCGGCACCAGGAAAATCACGATGGTTTCCGACGGCTTTTATAGCGACAACAATCCGGTGTTCGACGACAACGGGAAGTATCTTTATTTCATTTCCACGCGTTACTTTTATCCGAGCATCGGCCAGCTCGACCAGCGCTTCAACTACTACTCCACCGACGGGGTCTTTGCCGTCACGCTGAAGGCCGATGAAGCTTCGCCTTTCAAGCCGCAAAGCGACGAGGAAAAAGCGGCGGACGAAAAGAAAGAAGAGAAAAAAGACGAAAAGAAGGCGAGCGATACGAAACCCGGCGACAAGAAACCGGATGAACAGAAAGAGGAAAAGAAGGACGAAAAGAAGCCTGAAGCCGTCAAGCCCATTCAAATCGATCTGGAGGGCATCCGTTCGCGTGTCGCTCCCGCACCTATCAGCGCCGGAATCCTCAGCAACCTGGCAGCGCGCAAAGACAAATTTTTCTACACTTCTACTCCGCAGGAAGCGCGGCAGTTCGGCGCCGGCGACCGCGGGTCGAAAAATGTTCTTCACGTTTACGACGTGACCAAACGCGAAGACAAAGTGCTGCTCGAAGGAATCGATGGCTACGACCTAGACAAGGAAGGCAAAAAAGTGATTTACAAGGCCGGACCGGTCTACGGCATCGTCGAGGCCACTCCCGGCAAAGCCAAAGTCGGCGAAGGCAAGCTGAATCTCAGCGAACTGCAGGTGCAGATCGATCCTCGCGAAGAGTGGCGCGAGGTGTTCCACGAAGCCTGGCGCGTCGAGCGCGACTTTTATTGGGACCCCAACATGACCGGCCACAATTGGAAAAAAATTGGCGAGCGCTACGAAGCGCTTCTTCCCTGGGTCGCGCATCGCAGCGACTTGAATTACATCATCGGCGAAATGATCGCAGAGCTGAGCACTTCGCACACGTACGTGGGCGGCGGCGATCAGCCGGCGAAGCCCCATGTGAGCGTAGGGATGCTTGGCGCGGATTTCGAGCCGGACGGAGGCTACTTCCGCATCACGAAAATTTATCCCGGCGAAAATTGGAATGATTCCTCGCGCTCGCCGCTGACCGAACCGGGATTGAAGGTGAAAGCGGGCGACTGCCTGATCGCCGTCGACGGCCAGGAAGCGCGTTCGAATCAGGACGTCTATGCTTACTTTCAGGAGCTCGCCGGAAAACTTGTCACCTTGAAAATCAATTCGAAGCCCAGCGCGGAGGGCGCATGGGAAATCAGCGTGAAGCCGGCGAACGGCGAAGCGGGCCCGCGCTATCTCGATTGGATGGATGAAAATCGACGCAAAGTTGCGGAAGCGACCGGCGACCGCATCGGCTACATGCATGTACCGGACACCACGTTTCCGGGAATCATCGCGTTCGACAAACAATTTACCGGGCAGCTCGATAAGGACGGCATCATCGTCGATGAACGTTATAACGCCGGCGGGCAGATTCCAGATTTCTACACCGAAAAACTACGCCGCGAACTCCTCTCCGCGGTCGCGCCACGCGAAGGAAAAGATCTGCCGTGGCCACCCGTAGCGATCTATGGCCCAAAGGTCATGATCGTCAACGAACTCGCGGGTTCCGGCGGCGACGCCTTCCCGTGGTTTTTCCATCGGCAGAAAATCGGGCCCATAGTCGGCACGCGCACCTGGGGCGGACTCGTCGGCATCTTCCGCGGAATTCCTTTGCACGATGGCGGCAACGTCACCGCACCGGAAGCTGCGTTCTGGTCGACGGACAACGGCGGCGAATGGATCGTGGAAAACCACGGAGTCGATCCGGACTTCGTTGTGCCGCAGCGGCCCGATCTCGTTGTCGCCGGGCACGACCCGCAACTCGAAAAGGCGATCGAACTGGCCAAGGACGCGCTGAAAGACTACAAAGGCCTTCCCGCGCGGCCAAAGTATCCCGTCGTCAAGAAGGAATAGTTGCGGGGTCGAGAAAAAAACCATCCAGGAAAACCAGAGGAGCTCCGGTTCTGCCGGAGCTCCTTTTGTTTGCCGAGGATTAGCGGCCGCTAGCCGGGTGGCGCGGAACGCATCGCCGGGGGAGGAGCAACCACTGGCCGAATCGGTCAAGCGCGGCGGTGCTTGCCTTTGTGCTCATGATCGCTCCTCCCTTCCTGCGTCGCGCCCAGGGCCACCCACAGGGTATTGGCTAGCGGAGCCCGTTGGCACAGCCGTTGTGCTTGCCCCGATTCACAAGCGGGCTGTGCGCATCTTTTTTCTCTGCATCACGGCCGGCGCGCCTGCTTGCGCTGCGCGGCTGCCGTTGCTGTTGACTTTGGCGCCGGATCATCCGGATTGTCGTCCGATGACTCGCTGTCCCTGCCTCCGGTCACTCCCGAAAACGCCGACCGCATCACGTCGTTCGCAAAGAAATTCTTCCCGTCGATCGGCACCATCATGATTTGCAATTTGTCCGAGAGCCGCTCGGCGACGATCTTTTGAATCAGCATGGGATTGGATTTCAACACCGCGGCCTCGAATTTCATGCGTTCGGAGTCCGCCGCGGCCGTCACGCGGATGCGGTTCGCTTCGGCATCGGACAGATTTCTCTGCCTCTCCAACTCCGCTTTGCTGTCGATGATTTTCGCCTGCGCCGCGGCTTCCGCATTTTGCAGCGTCGACTCCTTGCGGGCCTGGGCTTCCAGCTTGGTCTGCTCGATCTGTTTCTGTTTCAGCGGCAGCGTGTACTGCATGGCGTCGGCTTCCGCTTTCGCTTGCAGCACGCGCACCTGGGCCTGCGCTTCCGCTCCTTTCACGTCACGCGATTTTTGCGCTTCGGCCTCCAGCTCCGCGATCTTCACTTCCTTCTGCTTGATTTCTTGCTCGGTGCCGAGTCGCTCGTTCTCCTGCTCCTTCAGCAGCAGCCCTTCGAGCCCTTTCGCGTATTCCACGGGAAGTTGCAGATCCCTCAGCAGCACTTCCCTCACGATGATTCCGTCGCTCGCCAGCCGCAAAGTGATCAATTCGGCCGCCTTACTGCGCAGTTCTTCCCGCCGTGTGGCGAAAATCTCACGCGTGATGAAGTTGGGCGCGAGCTGCCTGTAAATCGTGGAAATCACCGGCGCCACAACTTGTTCACCAACGGGCTGCGGCAAATTCCCGTGAATCGCCTCCAGCCGCTTGGGATCCAGCCGGTATCGCACCGAAACCGCCAGCCCGATGTTCAGGCCTTCCCGCGCCTGCACCGTCAGCACGTCACCCTTTTGCTTGGAATTTTCGGCCGCCACTGTCGAATACACTTGCTCGCGCGTATCGTAAATCGCAATGGAGTCCACCAGCGGCGTCACGAAGTGAATGCCGGGATACAACGTACCGGGGCGCGCGCCCCAGATTTCGCTCACGCGTACGCCCGCCGCTCCGTCGGGAATCACCACAAAGCTTTCCGTGAACAATAGTGTCAGCGCGCCCGCCGCCGTCAGTTGCAGCGCCAGCCGCCACCGCACCGGCCGTAAAGGGCGGCGAGCCAAAGCCCCCACCTCCCCGCCAGATTCGTCCGTCTTGCCACGCGAAAGCAAACGCCGCAATTGTTCCGAGAGAAAAATGTCGTAAGCCACCAGAGCCCCCGCGCTTCCAAAGAGCCCCGCGCCCACCAGCATCAACAACCATTTCAAAGCCACCATCGAAGTACCCCTTTCTTGTTCCGCTCCCCGGTGTGCTGTGGCGGAGCTGGCACCGCCGTCTCCGCCGCTCGCCTCGGGCCGGGGAAACCCAGTGGCACAGGCGAAACCTGTCCCGTCTGCCCCGAGCATCTCGGGGACTCGGTCGGGAGCATGTGCTCTTCCGCTTGAGTCATTTCAGCGCTGCGCCGAATAAGCACGCACCAGTTGGGCCGTCCCGCGAGCCAGCTCCGCGCGCGCTGGAATCCTTCGCGCCGTCGCCGGCCGCATCATCAAGAATGCCGCCTCAAGGCACAGCCAATGCAGCCCAACCGCAGCAGCGGCCGCAACCATTGTGGTGATAACAAGCGTTGCAAATTGCAGCATGGCGTCCATGAAGTGCCTGCCTCCCGTCGTGCACTTTGGGGAATCGCACGGCCATGTCCAATCTCAATCTGTTGATATAGAAGGACTTACGTGGAAGAGGCGCCCAAAAGCCTGTGGTGACAGGCACACGTCGTGTTGCGCTGGACGCGCCCACGGACAGCAAACTGTAGACCGAATCATCATCTACTAACTAATTTCTGATTTGGGATTCGTCCCTTGCCCTCCAACTTCCTCCGACGTATGTTGTACCGGTACGCACGCACCTTTCATCCAACCGAATTGAGTCCTTGCCTGAGAGGAGAAACTTATGCCGCGTCAACTAGGAAAGAACGGTCCGCTGGTTTCCGTGGTAGGACTCGGGTGCATGGGCATGTCCTTTGCTTACGGGCCGGCCGATGAAACGGAGTCGCTCCGTGTTCTTCACCGTTATTTGGAACTTGGCGGAAATTTTCTTGATACCGCCGAGGTCTACGGGCCTTACACGAATGAGGAATTACTCGGCCGTTTTCTGCGCCGGGTGCCCCGCGATAGCGTCGTCGTCGCCACCAAGTTCGGCTTCTTGAATGCCCAGGGCGTTCGAGGCGTTGACAGTTCGCCGGAAAATGTGCGGCGCGCTTGCGACGCCAGTCTGAAACGGCTGGGCATCGAAACAATCGATCTCTTCTATCAGCACCGTGTCGATCCGAAAGTTCCCATTGAAGACGTCATCGGCGTCATGGCCGAGCTGGTTTCCGCCGGCAAAGTACGCGCCCTCGGACTCTCCGAAGCTGGGCCGGAGACGTTGCGGCGCGCTGCCAAGGTTCATCCCATCGCCGCGCTGCAAAGCGAGTATTCGCTTTGGTCCCGCGACGTGGAAACGAATGGCGTGCTGGCCACTTGCCGCGAGCTGGGAATCACGTTTGTGCCGTACAGCCCACTCGGGCGCGGCTTCTTAACGGGCGCGATCCAAAAACTCGAGGATCTGGATGCCAGTGACTGGCGCCGGACGAATCCGCGCTTCGGAGAGAAAGCGCTGCAAGCGAACCTCAAACTGGTGGACACTGTGAAAGAGCTCGCCGGCAAGAAAGCCTCGACCCCAGCACAGTTGGCCCTCGCCTGGGTTCTTGCTCAGGGCGACGACCTCGTCCCCATCCCCGGAACGAAGCGTGTTCGCTATCTTGAGGAGAACATGGGAGCACTCACGGTGAAGCTCACCGAAAGCGACTTGAAAGAGATCAACGCCCGCTTCGCGCAGATGGATGTGTTCGGCGAACGCTACGCGCCCGATATGATGGCCCTCGTGCATCACGCATAAGTGTCGCTAGTTGAAGTTGCGTGCAGGGGCGCCCGCCATCGCGGGCCTTGCCCAACTGAGGCATGACACTTGCGCTTATTCGCGAGCAAAGGTCAATCGCGAATCACAAGAGAGGTTTAGCGGCCGCCGGTTTGCAACGCCGGCAGCGTGAATTTCGGTGTCACTTCCTTGCGCTTCGACCAGTTGTGGTAAGTGTGACACTCGAAGCACCGCGATTCCGCGTGCTCCGGCCCCGGGGCGTGGCACGTCTTGCAAGTTTGCATTCCTGGCAGCAAGATGTCGCTCGATTCCGTGCTCGTCAGCGCCTTCGCATGGCAGCTCACGCAAGTGAATCCGTCATGCTTGCCGTGATCGAATTTCGCGTGCGGCATCCACTGCAATGTTGTGTTTGCCGGCGCCACATCAGGCAATTCGGCCGAGGCACCGGAGAATTTGCCGGTGTCACTCAGTTGCGTGGCTGAAAGCTCGATTTTTTGACGCGAGGTTTTCGCTGGGCCCTTGAACGTGTGGCACTGCTTGCACGTTTTTCGCCAGAGCAAGTCTTCGGCTTCGGCGGTGCGCTCAGTCACCCACTGCGCAGGAGTCAAAATCCGCACGGCTGGGGGCAGTGGTTTGCCCGTCAGGTCGCGACTTGGATCGCGCTGGACGCGCACCTCGCTTGGGTGCGCGGCAATGTATTCACGGAATGCCCCGACCAAAAATGCGTGAACGACTTCCGGCTTGTCGTGCGGAACACCATAGTCGAACCGCTTGTCGAATGTGAGCAAGTGGCACCCCGCACAAGCGTTTGCAAATTTCACCGGCGCCATCAGCTCGCGCCCGGTTGCTGGACGAAGAGGCTTCAGAGTTTCGGCGTGTGCAGAAAGAAACTCGTCGGCATCTTTGTAACTGACGGTGGCTGCGCGATACTTCGGGTCGCCATATGCTAAATCGGCGTTGGTGGCAGTCGCCCGGTGGCAGTTGCCACATTCGAGTTGAACGTTGGGCCCATTCGGGCCCTGGCGAATCAGTTTCATGTGAATTGCATGATTCAACTTGATTGTGCCGGGATCGGTCACGGCGATGCCCGCAACGGAACGCAACACAGCAAATTCCGGATGACCGTCTTCGAAACTGCGAATGAGGGGCGCGAACTTCGCGGAGTTGCCCTGAGTTTTCAAATCGGAGTGGCATTCGGCGCAAGCTTGATTGCCGGGGGCGCTGAGGTTCGCCCGACCGCGGTGTTCGGTATGGCATTCGCCGCAAGCGAGTTCCTTTTTGCCAATGAGGCTAAGCTCGTGATGGATAGGGCCGTCGTGGCAGTCGAGGCAAGCTGTATCCGAAGCTTTCGCGGAAAACGCGCCGGCCTTTTGCACATGACAGGCGGCACATTCTTTTTCAAGAACGACGTGGGCTTTCGACATGCGCCCGCTTGAGTACACGCGACGATCTCCCGAAAAACCGCGCCATGTGATCCAAACCAAGGCAAGCAAAGGCAGCAAGAGGCAAAGCAAGAATTTGGCGCGCTTCAGCGGCGTCGGCCTTTTGAAATAATTCAGGTCGATGCGCTGCGCGAGCTTTTTTGTCGTGCGTGTTCTCGCCACTCGCTCACCCTAAGCCTAGCCGAGGGTCACTCACCACTTCTTCAATATCGCAGAGCCATCACCGCATGGACTGCGCCGAGCAAAATTAATGCCAGCGAAAGCGGGATGTGCAGGAGCAACCAGCCATGCAGCCAGTGGTGCAAGCGTTCCTGGCGCGTCAACTGGCGCGCTTCGTCGCAAATGTCTTCCAAGTCCGCAAGCGTGACATGCGCTGCCGCAGGCAAAAGCGTACGGAGCCCGGCAAACGCGCTGCTCGCCTTCGCGGCATCGGCGAGGCGCAGGCCACGCTGTTTCGGGCGCCCCAGAAACGGGCGCATCTCGTCCAAGTAAAACCGGCGGAGCGGCGCGCTCTCTTCTTCACTCAGCAAAATAATTTCGGGAGCCGCAGCCACGGCAGCGCTAGCTCCCGCGCTAACCGCGGCAGACGTGCGCAGCGGAACGGCGGATGGCGCAATGGTCCGCAACGCAGTGAAGCCGCCGGCGCGCAAGCCTTCACCGCTCGAGTATTTGGAAAGGCCCAAATTACCGCAAAGAAGCTCAAGCGCGCGGTCGGCTTCTTCGCACAGCAGCGCGCGGACGCGCCCGACTTCGTCGTAAATCGTTTCGAGCGGCACGTCCGAGGTCATCACGCGCGGAGTGTAGTGTTGCAGGGCCGCGCCGAAAACGCCGCTGAACACGGTGATGATGAGCAGCCACATCAGCACGCGCGTGAGCGTGCCGCCGAAATGAAATCCGCCGTGAAAAAGAATTATCGGCAGCGCGAGAAAGCCGAGCCAAAGATGGCCACGCATCCATGCTTGCGCGCGGCCGATTCGCCAAGTGGGAACGCGCTTCCGCGCGCCGAGGAGCGCCGCAAAAAACATGAAAGCAAAACCGATGACGCCGAATGACAGTCCAGCCAAGCTTCCGCCGCGCGGACCTTGCGGCGATTCGAACGCGTAGAGGGCGTAGACTGTGGAAGAAATGGCCAGGATCGCCAGCGATGCGAGAGCCCAGCCGCGTTGCGTCTTATCCATTCTCATTTCGCGGAGTCCCGGCCGAGTATGTCGGCAAAAAATGTGCGCGGGTCGACGCGATGCGCGGCGTCGTGCGGGCAGGCGTAGACGCAACTCGGTTCTTTCAAGTGCGTGCAGAGGTCGCACGAAGTGGCCTTTTGCCTGATGGCGGCTTTTTTCCGGCCAGTCCGCTCCGGATCGTCAACCATCACTTCGAAGGGGTGCAAATTAATGTTGCCGTAAGGGCAATTCTGCGCGCACAACCCGCAGCCGATGCACCAATCCTCGATGATGACTTCGAGTGAATTGCGCCTGCGAATCGAACCGACCGGGCAACCGACCATACACAGCGGGTCGCGGCACTGCCGGCAACTGGTGGCGACCAGATATTGGTCGAAGCGCAAGCCATCGCGGACGAGCCGGGTGATCCCGTCGTGCGCGTCGGCGCAAGCATTCACGCAAGCATCGCAGCGCGTGCAATTTTCCAAATCCAGAATCAGGAGGCTCTGCGCTTCCATCAATCCTTGCGAGAGGAATTGATCGATGGGGACGTTATGGACCATCCGCATGCGCTGCTGGTTGGCGGCATGGCGCTCGGCGGCAACGGCTTCGAGGCCCGTTCGCACGCCGGGGAAACGCGCCACCATATCGCGGAAATCCTCGCCGGAGATGCAAACGAGCTCGACGTGATCGAGGGCGGTGCACGTGGCGGTTCGAACGCCGCCGCCAAGCAAACCGATTTCGCCGAAGTAGTCGCCGCGAGAAAGATAGGCGAGCACCAATTCCCCGCCGGGATATTTCTCTGAGACTTTCACAAAGCCGATGCGCACGAGATAGAAGCTGTCCGCAGGCGCACCCTGCTGAACGATGACTTGGCCGGGAGCGAAGCGTTGGAGCTCGACGCTTTCCTTGAGGTGCTCGATGAATTCCGGTGAAAGGTCCGCGAACATGGGAACGCCACGAAGGTGATTTTCGAGGGCGCGGCGGCGATAGGTCTGGTCGAGCTGCGCGCGGAACGTTTTGTTCTTGAGCATGATGTCGAGAACGTTGCGCAGCATCTCAAACGCCACGACATCGGACTCGGCGATCACCGTGGCGGAGCGCGGATAGAAATTCATGCAGGTCATTTCGCCGAAAAGATCCCCGGGGCCGAGCTCGGCTACGGGATTGCCGTAAGCGAGATCGACCGAGGCATCGATGGGAATGGTTCTGTCGCGCGTTTCTTCGTCGCGCTTGTCTTCCCCGCGCGCGACCAGCGTGCTGGTTAGCCGCTTGAAGAATCCTTTGGCACCGCCTTGCGTCTTGACGTGGGCGATAGGAGTGGAAATGGAAACTTGGGCCTGGCCTTCGAGAATGTAGAAAGCGGTAGAACCGAATTCGCCCTCGCGGCAAATGATTTCGCCTTTGCGGAAGCGGCGCTTGACGATGGCACCGCGGTTGAGCTCCAGGAAGGTTCCGGAGACACCTTTGAAAACAGGAATTTGCAGCAGGTCTTCGGCTTCGAATCCTTGCGCGTCCGCGCCGGCAGCAATCGCCGTGCCCACGACGCTTTTGTTGGTGAGTGCGCCGGTGGGGCAAGAAACCATGCACTCGCCGCAGGAAATGCACGTGGAATCGCCCATCGGGGAATTGAGGTCGAAAGCGATGCCCGCGGAATAGCCTTTGCCCATGCGCCCGAGAACGAAATTGCTTTTGACCTCGTCGCAGCCGCGGATGCAGCGGTCGCAGAGAATACAAGCGTCATGGTCCACGGCGATGGCCAGGGAAGAATCATCTTTGCCGCGAGCGACGGTGCGCTTTGCAAAACGTGGCTGGGATGCGCCGGCAGCTTTCGCGAGTGTTTCCAATTCGCAGTCGCCGGAATTTTGCTGGCGCGCGCAAGGGGAAGGATGATCGGACATCATGAGTTCGAGAAGGGTTTTGCGCGCGGCCAAAACTTTTTCGGAATTGGTGACGACCTTCATGCCGGCTTCCACGGGGCGAACGCAGGAGGCGGCGAGAACGCGCGCGCCAGTGTCCACGACGCAAAGGCGGCAGACGCCAACGGGAGTCTGGTTCTGCAAATGGCAAAGCGTGGGGATGTTGATGCCATTCATGCGCGCGGCGTCGAAAACGCTGGTGCCGGCGGGCACGCGGACAAGTTGGCCGTCAAGAGTGATATCGACGAGGCCCGGAGGTGTGGCGGCAGTTGTCATTTTATGGACGGATACCTAAGCGCTGGGCTTCCCCGGCGCGGGCCGCGGGCGTGAAGCAAATTCCGCTGGGGCATTGGCCATGCAAAACGTGCGCGTCGATTTCAGGCCGAAAATGTTTCAGCACGGATTGGATCGGAGCGGGCGCAATTTGGCCGAGGCCGCAGATCGAGGTGAGGCTCATGGCCTGCGAGAGTTCGTCGACGAGCGCGAGGTCGGCGCGATATTGCGATTCGGGTACTTCGCCTTGCGTCCAGCGCGCGAGCAGGTCCGCCATTTTTTGTGAACCGACGCGGCAAGGGACACACTTACCGCAGGATTCGTTACGATAAAAGCGCACGGCGTTCAGAGCCATGTCCAACATGCAGGTGGTGTCGTCGCAGACGACTATGGCGCCGGAACCGAGCATGGAGCCAGCTTCGGCGAGCGCTTTGAAATCCAGACGGACATCCACCATCGAAGCGGGAAGAAAGCCGGAAGACGGGCCGGAGGGCGCGAAGGCTTTCAGCTTACGGCCGCCGCGAACGCCGCCGGCCTGGTTGAAAATGACATCACGCATGGGCGCGCCCATCGGAACTTCGAAAATGCCAGGGTTGGCAACGTGGCCGCTTACGCCAACAAACTTCAAGCCGCGCGAGCCATTCGCGCCTTGCGCGACGAACCAATCGATCCCGCGGGCAAGAATTTGCGGGACGTTGATGAAGGTTTCGACATTGTTGATGACGGTAGGTTTTTGCCATAGGCCGACTTGGCCGGGGAACGGAGGCTTGTTGCGCGGCTCGGCGCGATGGCCTTCGATGGCTTCGATGAGAGCGCTTTCTTCGCCGCAGATGTAGCCGCCGGGGCTGACAAAAACTTCGAGATCGAAATCGAAGTCACTGCCGAGGATTTTTTTACCGAGCAGTCCGGCTCGATAGCAGCGGCGAATCTCTTCGCCGAGGATTTCTTCCTGAAGGTGGTATTCATGGCGGATATAGAGGATTCCACGCTTCGCACCGGTGACCAAGCCGGCGATGATCATGCCTTCGATGACCAGATGAGGCAGGTTGGTCATAATGAAGCGGTCCTTAATGGTGCCGGGCTCGCTTTCGTCTGCGTTGCAAACAACGTATTTCACAGTATCCGGTTGTTTGCGGACGAGGTCCCACTTCATGCTGGTGGGAAATCCGGCACCGCCCAGGCCTTTCAGGTCGGCGGCATTGAGCTGTGAGATGACATCGTCCCAAGCGCGCGACGAAACGAGTCTGCGCACGACGCCGTACTGTTCGTCTCCGGCATAGGGATCGGCTTTGCAGGCGACGCGCGCCTGCGCGGGATGCGGCTCTTGAATGTCATCGCCGCGAATAGCGCCTCGGGCGATTTCCTCGGCATGCTCGGCCGTGACCTCCGAGAAAATGCAGTCGTTGATGGAAATCGCGGGAGCGTGATCGCAGCGGCCGAGACAGGAAACGTCGCGGATCTGCACATCTTCAGGACGCGAATTGGCGAAGCGGCGCTCGAGATCTGCGCGCAATTCGCAAGCGCCGTTGAGACGGCAGCTCATGTCGGCGCATACGCGAATCTCCGCTTTCGGCGGCGGCGCCAGATGAAAATGGGGATAAAAACTCGCGACGCTATGGATTTGGTAGAGCGGCGTCTGGGTGCGCTGGGACAGGCCCTCGAGCTCCGCTTTGGGCAGGAAGCCGTGGCGAAGCTGGATGGCCCGAAGGTCGTCGAAGATCACGTGGCCCTGTCTCGCGCGAAAGGCGCCGGGCATTTCTCCCTAGAGATGCGCGGAGCGAAGTGGCGTGCTGAATCCCCTGCATACTACTGGCAGGGAAGTTCGCTGTAAATAGAAGGCGTTTGGCTTTTCGCGGCGCGGCGCGAAAAAGACAACGCGGGCCGTTGACTTCCGCGCGGCCCAAACGATATAAGCAAACAGACTCATCGGCACACTGAATGCGCGACTCGTCCAACTCCTGCAGATTGCTCGTGGTTTTTTGCGCCTGCTTCTTGACGCCGCCCGCGGCGGTTTCGGCGCAGAAGGAGCCGGTCAAATACATCGGGCCGGGTTCTTGCGCGGCGACCAGCTGTCACGGAAGCGTGAAGCCCATTGCCGGCAGCCGGATTTTGCAGAACGAATATTCCACGTGGATCATCCAGGATAAGCACAGCCGCGCATACCAGGCGTTGACCGGAGACGTTGGTGAGCGCATGGCGCGCATCTTGAAGCTGGGCGCCAAGGCGGGAGAAGCGCCGAAGTGCCTGGCGTGCCACGCGCTGAATCCTCCGCCGGAGCAACGCGGGCGGGCGTTTGAAATCTCGGAAGGCGTATCGTGCGAAAACTGCCACGGGCCGGCGTCAGGCTGGCTAGGGCCGCACACCACAAGATCGTGGGCCCATGACAAATCCGTGGCGCTGGGAATGTACGACACGCGAAACGTGATCCATCGCACGGAGAAATGCCTGGAGTGCCATCTGGGAACGAAAAATAAATTTGTGGATCACGAAATGATCGCGGCGGGACACCCGGATCTTTTTTTTGAGCTGGATTCGTTTTCGGCGGTGATGCCGAGGCATTGGAACGCGCCGCGCGAGTCCGAACCGGGGAAAACGGTTGAGGACGCCGCCTGGGTGGGGGTGCGCGAGTGGAGCACGGGACAGGCGGTGCAATTGAGGGCGGCGATGGAACGGCTGACTTGGCGAGCGAAGAATGAACGCTTTGACAAAAAGGATGTTTGGCCGGAGTATTCCGAGCTTTCTTGCTTTGCGTGTCATCATGCGCTGGGGTCGGCGAAAGACAGTTGGAGGCAGGAGCATGGTTTTATCGGGCGGCGTCCGGGCGATCCGGCATGGAATAGCTCGCGTTATGCTGTGTTTCGATTGCTGGCCAAGCAGATTGATTCGGCGAGTGCGCAAGAGTTGGACCGTCAACTGCTCGCTGTCTCCGACGAGATGACCAAGCTCAATCCGGATCGCAACGCGGCGGCGGCGGCGGCATCCGCGGCAGCACCATTGGCGCAACGGATTGCGGAACGTCTGGCGACGATGCAATACGATCAAGCGATCGCGCTGCGCATGTTGCAGCGCATTCCCGATGACGCAGAAAATATCGCGCTCGCCGATGAGCGTGCCGCGGAGCAAGCGGCCATGGCGATGGATTCGCTGTACATCGCGTACAGTAAGGATGTGAAGCCGGCAAACGCCGCCGAAGTTCGTGCCGCCATCAACGGCCTCTTCCAGCAACTCGAGAATCCTTCAGCTTACAACGGCGATCAATTTGCGGCAGCACTTCGTCGAATTCGCCCGCTGATTCAGTGAGGCTCGGGCGCCTTTACCGTCTCAGACTTTTGCATTCGTTAGCGGTATACTTATGCGAGACAGAGCATGGTTTAGAGGAACTTTATGAAGGCATTTCCGCGAATAACCGTGAACCCCAAACAGATGACTGGCTTGCCCTGTATTCGTGGCTTGCGCATCCCGGTAGCGACTGTGGTCGGAATGGTTGCCGAAGGGATGAGCCACGAGCGGATTCTTGAAGCCTATCCCGATTTGGAAGAGGAGGATATCCGCGAGGCGCTCCGGTATGCAGCTGCGGCGGTGCGGGAGCGCGAACTGCCTGTCTCTGAATTACCTTGAGGTTTCTGGTCGACAACGCGTTATCGCCGATCCTCGCTTTCCATCTTCGCAATTTGGGACACGATGCTGTCCACGTTCGTGACTACCAATTGCACGCTGCGGCCGACGAAATCGTGCTGTCGCGAGCGGCTCTTGAAGAACGCATCCTGATCACCAAGGACACTGATTTTGGAGACCTGCTAGCCGAAAGCGGTTCTGCGGAACCATCGGTAATCCTGTTTCGCAGAACTTCGGGAGAGCCGGATGTGCAGATTGAACTCCTCCGCAAAATACTGGCAGGCTTAGAAGATTCTCTACGTGAATGCTGCATCATTGTGATCGAACCACGAAGAGTCCGAATTCGAAAACTCCCAATAGGCAGCCCTGACGAATGAACGCGTATGAAACGTGGTTTTGTGGAACGCGACTGTGGCGATGGGTGACGCGGCGGCAGCTTCTGCCGTGGGTTCTGCAAGGCTCGGAGTTGGGTGAGCACGTGTTGGAACTAGGTGCGGGGCCGGGCGCGGCGACAGAGGAATTAGGGCGACTTACGGCTCGCGTGACGAGTCTCGAGTACGACCACGCATTTGCAGCCAAGCTGGGCGCGCGCGTAAATGGCTCGAATGCGACCGTGATTCAAGGCGATGCGGCGGCGCTGCCGTTTGCCGATGGGACTTTTTCTTCGGCTATCGCTATCCTGATGCTGCATCATTTGCGTTCGAACGGGTTGCAGGATCGCGCTTTTGCGGAAATTTGGCGCGTGCTGCGGCCTGGCGGAGCGTTCCTGGCGTTTGAGATTCAGGATGGGTGGCTGCACCGTGCGGCGCACATTCGCAGCACGTTTGTTCCCGTGGCGCCGGCGCCTGCTTTGCCAAGATTAACGGCCGCCGGATTTTCAAACGTGACCGTCGATATGAAGCGTGGCGGCTTTCGAATCCGGGCGATGCGCTAGCGAGAAACCCGAGCGGCTGCATGCGCACGCCGCGTTGACGCCGCGTGGACGCGGGCATAGCATCAAGTGATGTGGCGCGTGACCCGCAAGAAATTTCCCGACGGTCCCTCCGAGGGGCTCAAACGATGGTCGCTCGGTCCGCTCAATAACAATCCACTGGAATATTTCACAAGAGTCGCGCATGAGTATGGCGACATCGCGGGGCTGCGCGTTCTGAATTTCAAAACAATATTCGTCAATCACCCCGACCTAATTGAACAAGTTCTGGTCACCAACGCGCGCAAATATTCGAAAGGCCGGGTGCTGCGGGCGAACCGCCACGTCTTTGGCGAGGGCTTGCTGACCAGCGAGGGAGAATTCTGGCTACGGCAGCGGCGGCTGGCGCAACCGGCGTTTCACCGCGTTCGAATCGCCTCGTACGCGGCGACGATGGTGGAGTACGCCGAGAGATTGCTGGAGGGCTGGCGCGACGGGGAAGAGCGCGACGCGCACCAAGAAATGATGCGGCTGACGCTGCAGATCGTTGGGAAAACGCTGTTTGACGCCGACGTCGAGCGCGACGCGCAAGAAGTGGGAAAATCGCTGGAACTGCTTCTGGAAATCGGGGCGAATTTCCGGCGGGCCATCTTTGTGCCGCATTGGCTGCCGACGGCCGCTAACTTTCGAATGAAAAGAGAAATTGCGCAGATCGAGAAAATACTCTATCGAATTATCGGTGAGCGCCGCAGGTCCGGGCGCGATGCCGGCGATCTGCTGTCGATGCTGCTCACGGCTCAAGACGAAGATGGTTCGCGGATGACGGACCGGCAACTTCGGGATGAGACCATCACCTTGTTTTTAGCAGGCCACGAGACCACCGCCAGCACGCTTTCCTGGACGTGGTGGTTGCTGGCGCAGAATCCCGCCGTGGAAGCGAAGCTACACGCGGAATTGGACGCCGTTCTTGGCGATCGCGCTCCGATGCTTGACGATCTTCCAAAACTTATTTACACCGGACACGTCATCACGGAATCGCTGCGGCTTTATCCCGCGGCCTGGGGATTGGCGCGGCTGACCGTCGAAGAACATGAAATTGCGGGGTATCCCGTGACCAAGGGAATGGGCGTGGCCATGGCGCAATGGGTGGTGCACCGCGACCCGCGATGGTATGACGCGCCGGAAGAATTCCGGCCGGCGCGATGGGAAGATGATTTAATAAAAAGACTGCCGCGGTTCGCCTACTTTCCGTTCGGCGGCGGGCCGCGCCAGTGCATTGGAAATACATTTGCAGTGATGGAAGCGACGCTGATTCTGGCAACGATTGCGCGAAAGTTCCGCTTGCGGCTGGTGGCGAATCATCCGGTGACGCCGCTGGCTTCGATCACCTTGCGGCCGCGGCATGGAGTGCGTGTCACCCTGGAAGCGCGGCAGAAAAACGAAACCGGAGCGCCGTTCGCCGGGAGACAATCGGCTGTCGCAGATTAAATTGTTCCCCGAGAAAAAATTACAACGGAATTTCGGCGCGAACCGGGCCGGCTACCTGCTTGCGGGTAGCGGGCCGAGTTCGGAGCGCGTCTTCATCACACGCAGTATGGAATCGCGCGTGACCATGCCCACGATTTGTGGCGCGTCGTCGATGGTACCGCTCACCACCGGCATCTGATTGACGTCGGCACTCAGGAGCCGCTCGAGCAAGCGCAACAAGGGCTCCTCCGGCGAGGTCCAGAGAATTTTCTCGCGCGGAATCATGGCGGCTTGTACGGAGTTGTGGGCCCACTCCTCGCGAGGGATAGAATTGAGAGTGTGAACGTTCATCATGCCCAGGAGGCGGCCGTCGCTGACGACGAGATGGCAGCGGTGGCCGGTGCGGCGCACTTCGCCGCTGTATTCTTCGAGCGTTATGTGTCCGGGAACGGCAGGGACTTCCTTGCTCATCACGTCGGCGGCACTGAGGCCAGCGAGGGTTTCCCGGATAGCCACTTGAGCGACGCTTTCCTGCGCAGCGTTCAAAATGAACCAACCGATGAAAGCAATCCAGATTCCTTGTCGAACGGAACCATTTAACACACCATAGGCGCCCAGAAGAATCATGGCGTAGGCGATTATCTTGCCGCTGGCTCCCGCGACGCGAGTCGCCCTGTCAAAACTTTTGGTCGCTCCCCAAACGATGGCGCGGAAAATTCGTCCGCCGTCGAGAGGAAATCCCGGCAAGAGATTGAAAACGGCCAGCGCGGAATTGGTCTGCCACAGCCAAGTGGCCAATGCTCCCACCGTCTGGCTATAAGGGAAGAGCCGCGTTAAGCCCCAAAAAGAGCCCGCGAGGAAGCCGCTGGCCAGCGGTCCGGCGATGGCAATGTTGAATTCCTGAATGGCATTGGAAGGCTCGCGCTCGATGCGCGCCAAGCCTCCGAAGAGAAAAAGGGTGATGGAAACGACGCGAATCTTGTAATGCTGAGCCACCACGCTGTGGGAGAGTTCATGGAAGAGAACCGAGGCGAAGAAGAGCAAGCTTGTCAGGACGCCGACGGCCCAATGCTGCGTCTCCGTCCAAGCCGGATGTTCCTGCTTGTACTGCGAGGCTATCATGTACGTGATGGCGGCAAAGATAAAGACCCAAGTCGAGTGGAGATAGATGGGGATGCCGAGAATTTTGCCGATGCGTAAGCCGGAGCCGCGGTTCATCAGTGTTCCCACATTTAGCCTAGCACAAGACACCGAGGGAAGCGGGGAAGCAGAGCCTTGGCAGATCCGGAGGCGAAGAGCGCATGATCCGAAGCAACTTGGGAAAGCACAGCCGGAAGATGCGGGGCGACTCAGTGCCTTGGAGATGCGCTGTCGGCTTTTAGGGTGGCGAGCGAACTTATGACCTGCTGGTCGTAGAGAATTTCGGAGCTCATCCATCCGCCGTAAGCGAGGAGAGCAAGGAAAAACACGGCCAAGAGGTAGCGCTTCTTTAAGAACAGTTGAGTCTTAACGCCCCTAACCACCAGAATTGCCCCAAAGAGCACGACCGCGAACACCAAGCCTTCCAGCACCGGCATGTCGAAAATATTCCCCTTCAAGAGATCCTGGTAGCCATTGAGAAGCGCGGGTACGGCGAAGCCGATGGCCAACAGGGTTCCGCAAACCGTCCTAACCCGATGGGCGGGGTGGCCGAACACCGGGGCAAAGAAGGCAAAGAGGCTGATCAAGGAAAGAAGGAACCCGCTGAAGACCGCGCCGCGCAACACAACGATCCGTTCATGCAATTGCCGGAGTAGCTCCGCCCTATCCGTACCCTGGTTCAGCAGCTGGCTCTCCTGTAATTGAAAGAGCGTTAATATCCGGTCTTTCTTGGCCTCATCGCCTGTCGCGGAATGGTCTTGTTTTACCAAGGGAGAAGGGGCCCAAAGCAGCACAAATGTCCAGATTCCGTGTGCGACGCCGTCTTCGACCACTGGCGCCCAGTAGGAACAGTGGACGGGTTTCAAGTCGGCCGGCGACAGGTGCTTTGGGACGGCGGTGAAGGCAACATTCTCCAACAGAATTTGCTGCTGCGTGAAAACCTGACAACGGATGGCGTTTTCTGGAAGCGGCCAGTGTTCGTCATTCAACAATTGCGTGGCTATGGGGAGAATGGCTGAACCAAGGCAGTAGGCCACGGTCAGGACGCCCACACTTAAAAAGGTTTGATTGTCCTTTGCATATGCGGGGAGGCGGCGACAAAGAAGGTCCGCCATAAAATCGGGGGAAAAAAGATAGCTCGCAACGCCCAGCCAGACAAAGGCCAGGAGGCCCACGACTATCGTCTCGAATGCTAGTTTGAAGACGTCCATATGGCTGGGTGTGCTGTTTCTTTGCGACTCGACGCAAGGTCCTTCAGTGCAACTTCGCCTTATCGTTCGGTCAAATGCTAGCCGGAACTTTCAGGGGAAGACTCCCACATATAGTGCCGCCCGACTCCGAATCGTTGCAGGACTAGTTAAAGAAAGGACGCGGCACTGGCCATCGATGACCACGGCGCGCGTTCCTCCCAGTGCCAACGTCAATGCCCAGCGCGTAGATACAGCCTCCTCGACAGATGGCTTTACTGGCGCAAAATATTGGAAGAGAGACTATCGCACTTCGTTTGTCATCAGGAAGAGGGGACGCATTTCGAAGCTGGCGTATTGCGGGCGCAGGCGGTCGGTATTGTATTGTTCCTTGACGTTGACGACCTTCTTGATAGCGGTGACGGTTTCGAGGGGAATGTTGTCGTAGTGGCCGTTCTTCAAGACGACTAGGCGGCCGCTGATGTTTTTCAAGAGGAGATCAAGAGCGAGATTGCCGTAGGCCATGGGAGCGATGGAGTCAATGGCATCGGGATCGCCGCAGCGGACGAGATAGCCGAGCTTTTGGTTGATGACATCGATTTTCCGGCCGTTGTTGAATTTGGCGGAGAGGTCCCGAATCCTGTCGCCAACGATTTCACCTATGCCGCCGAGCTTTTTGTGCCCGTAAGCGTCGGTGGCTTCCCCTTCAAAAACCATTTCGCCGCCCTCGAACATGGCGCCTTCGGAGACCAGAACGATCGAGTAGCGGCTAGGATTCTTGCGGCGGTCGGCGACGAGCAGTTCGGTAAGATGCTCGATGTTAAATTTGTATTCGGGAATGACGCAGCGATTGGCGGCTCCGGCCATGGTCGGAAGCATGGCGGTGAAGCCGGCGTAGCGGCCGAAGACTTCGAGGACCATGAAGCGCTCGTGGGAGCCGGCGGAGGTGCGCAAGCTGTTGACCATTTGGATGGTGCGCGTGACACAGGTGCTGAAGCCGATGCAGTAGTCGGTGCCGGGGACATCATTGTCCATGGTCTTGGGAATGCCAATGACCTTGAAGCCTTCTTTGTGGAGTCGAACGCCGTAGCTGAGCGTATCATCACCGCCAATGGGGATGAGCGTGTTGATGCCGAGCCAGTCGAGATTCTTGAGAACTTCGGGCGTAAGGTCGTTTTTCTCGGCGGTGAATTTGTCCTTGAGATGCACGGGGACGTTGGATTTGGCGACGCGGCCGGGATTGGTGCGCGAAGAATGGAGAAAGGTGCCGCCGGTGCGGCCGGCGCGATCGACGATTTCTTCGTCGAGGAGAAAAAAGTTGTCGGAGTTGTCGTAATCCTTCTCGCGAACCATATCGACGAGGCCAGCCCAGCCGTGGCGAATGCCGATGACCTGGTAACCTTCGCGGATGGCGCGAAGAGTGACGCCGCGAATGGCAGGGTTGAGACCGGGAACATCGCCGCCTCCGGTTAGGATGCCGATGACGCCCTTCTTGGTGTTGACATTAGCCATGAGTCTAGAATCGCCCCTTTATGAGTTGTTGAACAAGAAATTATCTCCTTTAGGGGAGTTTTTAGGAAGAGCGAAGGCGAGATTCGTATTTTAGAATGAATGGATTCAAATAATCAGTTTGGAAATTAAAGTTCGATCCTGGTTCCGAGAACGCCCAGTAATTTGGCGAGCCACGCGGGATGCGCGGGCCAGGCAGGAGCGGTGACGAGACTGCCGTCGGCGATGGCTTCGGTCATGCCGAGAGTGACGTAAGTGCCGCCGGCCTGGGTGACGTCGGGGCCGACGGCGGGATAGGCGCTGCATTTTTTCCCCTGCAGAACACCAGCGGCGGCGAGGATTTGCGCGGCGTGGCAGATAGCCGCGATAGGCTTGCCGGTTTTCGCGAAGTGGTGAACGATTTCGATGACGCGCGGAATGAGGCGAATGTATTCGGGAGCGCGGCCGCCAGGGATGACCAGGGCGTCGTAGTCTTCGGGCTTGATTTGGTCAAAGGTGGCGTTGAGCGCGAAATTGTGGCCGCGCTTTTCGGAGTAGGTCTGGTCGCCCTCGAAATCGTGGATGGCGGTGCGCACGTGCTCGCCGGATTTTTTGCCGGGGCAGACGGCGTGCACGGTGTGGCCGACCATCAGGAGCGCCTGGAAGGGGACCATGACTTCGTAGTCCTCCACGTAATCGCCGACGAGCATGAGAATGGATTTCCTGGACATGTTCCACCTCCGAAAGTCGAAAAGAATAGCAAACATTAGGATGCCCTTGTGGGCGAGAGCGCTACAAGCTAGGCAAGAAAAAGAGCGGCCCGATCCGATCGGGCCGCCCCTGCAAGTGAAGGCCTTGGGCCTGCCGTTAATGAGCGTCGATCTGGGGCGTGGCCGCCACGGACACGTGCTCGGTGGTGGAATCCTGGATGGTGAGGCGGTCGGTGCGCATCTTGTCCCATTCGAGCAACGTCAAGCCGTAAGAAGCGAAAAGGCGGCGGATGCGCGCGGAGTCCCAGCGCAGAACTTTTTCGAGCACGGGAACCAGCACGCTCATGGCGTTGTCGCTGAGCACGGTGCGCTTGGCGACGCGGGTGATGAACTTGGCTTCGCTCACCGCGATCGTCAGGCCGTCATACTGATTGACGTGCATCATCACAGGAATATCCGAACTGCCGTCGCCCATGTAGATGATGTGGTCGTGGCTGATGCCCAGGCTCGCGCGCAACTCCTCGAGCACGGTGATTTTGCCCCAGCCCGCCGAAGCGCGAATAATCGAATCCACTTCGCCGGTGGCTTCGTTGTACCGAAACCGCGTGCCGAAAATGTGGTCCGGCGGAACGATGCCTTCGAGCGCCGACTGAATGATCTCCTGCGGCGCGGCGGAGATGACGTTGAAATGAAACTTGTATCCGTCGGCAAGATTTTCCAGCGCGCGCGCAAAAAGCGCGACGTCGTGCTTCAGGCGAATTTGCTTGCCGGTTTCCACGAGATGCTCGCGGCGAACCTTGCGGAAATCCGGATCATGCAGAATGAGATAGCTGAGTTCCGCGCCCTGCTGGACAAGGTTCATCTCAGCAAGTCCCTTCACTTTGTCATGGAAGCCGTGAAACCCGATCAGCTCGCTTAGAACCACTCCTGAGTCGTTGAAGCTGAGCGTCTGGTCGAAATCGCTGGCCAGTAGAAATTGTTTGGTCATGTACTAGTACTCCTCGCTGCCTTTCTTGGTGGGCCTGCTCTGGGAAGCCTCCTCACCCTCTCTGAATACACCTTAACTGCGTTCCCTCCACACTGCCCCACGAATTATTTTGATGGGTGCTATGCGTTAAAGATGTGAACAATTCATTATACCTCGATTAGATGTTCCCTGGCTATAAACGGTTAAAAGGAAAGGAGATGGGTGTTCCAGAAAGCAACAGGATGCCGCAAATTCCGTGCCTTGAAAGAGATAGCTCGGGCGAATCAAAGGAGAAAATGGAGCCGCGAAACGATTCTTGGCCGGAGGAAGGGGTTGGCCCGTCCAGAGTTTCGGGAGTCAATTACAGGCTCAGGGCGTCCATTTTCGGCCTCTCATAGACATCATCCTCCCCCGGATACCGGAGGCGATCCTCGAATCGCCCTGTTTCCTTGGCTAGGGCCCAGACCAGACTTTCTCCGGCGGGAAGCGTCTGAGGCTGGCTGCGGAAGACTGGGTCTTCAAAAGCAAGCGCGGCGTCAATCCATTGCCAACCGGCCGCCTCGAAGGCATTCATGACGTCGGGAAGGACAAAGGCGTTCAGGGGGTTGAAATGCATCAGCAGCGTATGACGAATGTCGCGGCCTAGAACGTCGAGAGAGAGCTGGCGGTAGAACGCGGCGCGGTCCAGTAGATGGGCAACCAGGTAATCGCGATAGGGAGCGGCGGCGGCTTTGGGCTGCTTGCTAAGCCGGTCGACGAAGCGCTGGCTGACGTACCAGTCGGAAGCGTCAATGGTCACATGGCCGACGCGGTAGCCGCGCTCCTTGAGCAGAGCGCGAAAACGATCGCGCTTGTCCGCAGTGTCGCCTTCCTTCAGGAAAGGATAGCGGAATAGCGCCTTGCGATTGCGATACGGAGCGATCACCTTTTCATTTTTCAGAAAATCGACAGCGAAGTCGGCGTAACTTGTTTGCTCGCCATAAAATTTATGCGAGTAAGAATGATTGCAGATAAGGTGACCAGCTTGATCCCAGGTGGTAAGCAGCTTGGCGCCGTCAGCTTCATCCACGCGCATCCCGCAGACAAACAGCGCGGCACGTACATTCTTCTCGGAAATCGCTTTCAATATGCGGCTGTTGGCTTCCTGCCATTTCAGAATGGAGCCGAGGGAGAGCGTCGGATCGTCGATCGTGAGGGCAAGCTGGGGCCGCGCGGAATTGCTGGGAGAGGGTTTTGGCCCGACGTCTTGCGCAAGTGGAAAGGCTCGCAGGCCAGGAGGAAGGAGCTGGGAACACACTGCAGCCGAAGCGGTTTTTACTGCGTGAGAAAGGAAATTACGTCGATTCATGGCGTTGACCTCAATGAGGAGAATTCATCCAAGCTCGAGCACGCGTTAAGAAGGAAAGAAATGGCGTTTCCGATGAGGGTCGCGATACGGCGCCAGGCAATTCTGCGGCATCATCTGTAACGCCGTAAGGCTGGCCCGTATTTGAATGGATGTAGAGGCCGCGCATTTCAGCGCGGTTGAGGGGCCGGGCGCCCCGGCGGCCGAAGACGGCGAGCTGGTTGCCGGACTCGTCGACGGCGCGGTCGCGATCGATGCCCTTCGAAATGGCTAGCGCGGGGCCGCGCGTGCGGGCCGTGGCGATGAGTTTGGGAGTTGGGCGCGGGCTAAAGCCGGAGAAGTGCGCGGGATCGTCCCAAGGCGAAAGGATTTGCAGGACATGGAGGCCATTCTTGCCGTCCGCGACGAAGGCAAAGGCGCTCGCAGCGACCATGCCGATTTTCACGTCGTTTACGTCGTTGAGCTGGCCATCGGCGGTGAAGATTTGATCCAGCTTGGGCGCCTCCGGTTTTTCGACATCCACAATCGCAAGGCCCTGCTTCCCTGCCGAAACGTAAGCGTAGGTGCGCGCCACATAAACGTTGCGCGCGTCTTCGAGCGGAACCAAGGCGTTGCTCACGGGGTTTGGCTGCGCGAGATCAGTCACGTTGAAAACTTTCAAGCCGTCGCGATCGACAACGAATGCGTAGCGGAATTGCACGGCGATGCCGCGGGGATCGTTGAGCACCGGTGAGCCGATACTAGCCGTGATGCGCGGGGCCAGCGGATCGTCGAGGTCGACCACAACGAGAGCTTTATCGGTAAGGACGTAAGCAAACGTTCCTGCGATGGTGATACGGCGCGCGCCAGTCAGGGCGCCGCCCGGATTGAACGCCAAAGCGCGCTTCAGAAAATTGTTGGCGGGATTGCCGTCGAGCAGCGTGCGGACACCGGGACTTTTTGATTTTTGATTTGGATCGCCAATGACGACGAGGCCTTCTTCCTTGTCGGCAACGTAAAGAAAACCGTAGAGAGGATGAATCGGCTGCTCCTCGTTTTCCGGCGATTGCCGGCGCAACGGATCGACGCCAAGCGTAGTGGGCGAAGCCACAGCGAGAGCGTTTTTCGTAGCCACGAAAAACCTTTGGCCGATCGGGGAGACCGGCGCAGTCGTGACTTTCTCGGAAAAACTTTTGTTGTCAATGTTGGCGATGTCATAGACGCGCAGCCCGCCGGGGCCAACCGCGGCATAGGCGTATTCACCGCGCGCCTGGATATCGAGCACATTGCCGGAATGCTCAGCCGCGGCACTGAGTTCGCGATGGTGCTCCACAAATTTCCTGAAATTATCGGGATAAGCGATGCGCTGAAGGTCGCTGCCGTAGATAGCTTCAGGTTCGTCATGTTCGGCGACGGCGATGGCTTCGAGTCCACCCTTGCCGGTGGCCACATAAACGTAGCGGCCCATGAAATTCATGAAGTTGGTGCCTTGCAGCAACAACTGCGCCATCCAGCCATTGTTGTCATTCTGCGCGGAGACGTGGCAATCGCTGCACTGCTTGGTTTCCTTGGCGCGCACCGTGTGCGGAACAAATGTGGAGAACGCCTGGCCGGAGAACCCAGGCGCGGAAATCGTTTGCTGCGTGTAATAAAGCCAATCGCGGTTGGCATTTTGCGAGCTGACCAGCACCGCGCAGGAAGAACGCGCCGGTGCGATGCGATGGCCGGTGACCGTCCCATCCACGCCGAGCATATAAATGTCGTCACGCAGAACTTGGAAGTTGTAGCTGGTGTAATTTTTCGTGACCAAGCCTTCGTTGTGCAGCATTGGCTTGCGGGCGTTAGCGGTCATCTGCAGATGGCAGCCGAAGCAAGTGGGCGTCCACGAAGTATGGCAGGAGTAGCAGGTCATGCTGCTGTTGGCGTGGGCGAGAGAAGCGTCGTCGCCCGGCATTTGCGAAGACACCGCGCCATCTTTGTTCATAAGCTTCGCGCGAAGAGACTTCTCGCTGAAATGCGCGTTGCCGGGCGTGATGGTGTCGATCGTCTGCACGACCTCCCATTCCTTGTTCTCTTCTGACATCGAACGCTGTAATAATTTTCCATCGCTCCATTCGAACCGCCGCAATCCCCACGGAGTCCGCAGCGCATCGAGGTGGCGCCCACCTTCTGGAGCTGCCGGGCCGGACGTAACGAGCGTAGCCTTCTTTCGAATCGTGCCATGGCAATCGGTACAATCGATTTCCACGGCAGCTCGCGGCTCCCCGTAGATTTTCCCGTTGCCGTGATTGTCCTGCGCGAAGTGGCAATCATTGCACTGCATTCCTTTTTCGAGATGAATGTCCGCCAAGTGCACAGCTTTCCCGAAGCGTTCGGGGTCATTGAAAGCGATCTGCTTACCGTCCTGGTCGAGCCAGTTTCCTTTGCGGTCGTGACTGAAAACCGCCCGGAAGACCCAGCCATGCCCGTGAAAATCAGCGAACTGCGTAGTCTTCAACTGCTTGTTGAATTCGGCGCTGCCTACTTTTTCCAAAAATGTTTCATCGTTCCAGAGTCCGCGAACGGCCGCGCCCTCCGGATTGCGTTCGAATGACCGGTAGCGTTGCTCCTCGCTGGGATTGCGCTGCTCCTTCGGATACATTTTTTCGCCATCAATTTCGTTGTCCCACCAGGTAAGCCCAAAATACGTCGTGACCATGTTCGTTCCGGGATGGATATGGCAAATCATGCACTGGCTCGAAGGAATCGAGCGCGTAAACGCGTGCTTGATGGGATGTCCGGACTCATTCTTGGAAATTGTCGGATCGGAGGTCGCGCTGAAACCCGCGTGGCCGAACGTCGCGTAAGCACCGGAGTGCAAAGGATCGCGGTCGTTAGCGTAAATAACATGACATGCGGTGCAACCGCTGCCGCGATAGTCGCCGGGATGATCGTTGGTACCGGGGAGCGACAGGATCGGGTCAAGCAAGCGCGTTTTTTGCAAACCGAGAAAAACGGGGTCGGTGCGAAGCCCGGTTCCAAAGCCGCGGTCGCTGAGCTTGTCGTCAGGCTTGCCCGGCTCCTCTTCGCGATTTGGATTGCCAATTTCAGCTTTCTTGCGGCCGCCACGTTCGAATACGCGAAGCACATTGCCAGGGTGGGAAGTTTCCCAGCGGAACAGCGGATCGAGCTCGGGAATCACGCCTTTCGCGCGGGTCACTTCGGGCGTGGGCTTCGGAGACGTCCTGATCGATTGCGGCACGCCGTCGCGATTGTAACTCTCGCCGAAGCGCGTGTTTTTTGTGGGATACGCGCCATTGTTGTAGAGCGCCGCGCCCCAAAGCATCCCCGCGTGCGTCATCATGCTGGTGGAAACGGCGCGCGCCTCCGCCGCATGACAACCGGCAGCGCCGCACGTTTCCGGAGCGACGCGAAGATCGCCGGGGTTCACAAATCTTATGTATTCGGCGGACTCCGCAAGCCACTTCGTGTAGGCGCGCTCGGGAAGCGCCGAGCGGTTCTTGAAGAAAGGATCGCGCGGCTGGACGTGGGCTTTTTCCTTTGCGGAATTGTACTCAAGAGAATTCGGCGCGACGCCGGATGCCACCGAAACGGAAGAGTTCCCGCCATGACAATCGCTGCAACCGAGAGCGACGGTCTTCGTCGGATGCATGGTGGGTTCATCGGTCGAGTTGTGGCAAGAAACACAGCCGAAGGATTTGCGATCCGCTTCTTCCCGCGATTGGCCGCGGAACGGAGCCGACTCTCGAGGCGCGCGTGGGGCAGGCCTTGGGCTTGCATGAAGAGCAAAAAAGAAAGACAACGCGGAGACGCAGAGAACGCAGCGCGTTCGCAGAGAAGACGAATCGGTTTGGCGTTTGCTGTTCATGGTCGGCGCATCTCAGAAAATAAACTTCACTGAGCCGAAAAGCGAGAAGAGCGTGCGGCCGCTGTAGATATCTTTGAAACCCTGCCCGGGCTGCAGGGCCGAGGCACCACCGGTGAGGACAATATTCTCACTGAGGGGAGGACGATACTCGACGCCGATGCCGAAGTCTTCTCCGATGGTGTGATGAATCGGCGACTGAAAAAGAAGAAATTCGAGTGCCTCGGTGCGCTGGAAGCGGAGAAAATTGAAATTCGCGAAACCTCTCAACTTGGGAGTGATTTCGAAGTCCGCGCCGGCGTTCGCCAGAAAAATGCCTGGGTTGACGAAATTGGCCTGGCCTTCTTCTTTGCTCGAACGCAGCGAGGGAATGAGGCTCCCGGGCGTGGTTAGCAGAACGCCGGATCCGAGCAGCCGGATACCTTCACGATTCCAAAAGCTGAACAGCCCGCCGGCGAAATTGGGCAAGTCCACGATGGAATCAAAACCACCGGTCCGTGAATCGCGGGGATGGGCGTCGCCCGAAGTGTAGAAAGCGGAAACGCGGTAACGAATCCAATCCTTGTCGTAGGAAATTTCAGCGGCGGCCATCTGCGCATTGACGGTGACGCGGCGGCCGGCGATGGGATTGAAAGTGTCCTCTCCGATGGCCTGATAGAAAGCGTGCGTGAGATTCAGGCGGTGGATGTGGCCGCTCCCAAGCCAGCCGAAATAACCAACGCGAATGCCGTGAAGGATCGGCCCGCCGCCTGGACTCTGGTTGATGACATTGCCGATGGGCGCCGGGCGAACGAGAAAACCGTTATCGTCATAGTGCAGGCTGGGATCGTCTTTGTTCCACGCTGCGACGAACTCCGCGGTGTAGCCGGGAAAAAAGAAGTCCTGGAGATAGACGTTGCCGAGAAGCACCTGCTGGTGGCGGCGATCGAAAGTATTGAGGCCGCTGTTGGTATTTTTTTCGAGGAAGTGAAAATAGGCCATGTTGTATTCGATGCGGTCACTGTGGAAGTTCCCGAAAATGCGCAGGCCAGGCTGCTCATCCACGAAAAGAAAACCGCGAAAGTCCGCGTTGAATTGTTGAATGCCGGCGCGCGCGGAAATAAAATCGTAATTGGGGCCAAGGTCGTGGAGCTTCACTTCGACAAAGGCTTCCTGCAAACCGAGATGATCGTCGAAGCGGTTGGTCCCGCTGCGCGGATCGGGACCCACGAGGCCCAGCTCTCGCACATTCAAATCGTTCAGACTGAGCTCAGGTGTGATACGGATGCGCCAATCCACTGGTTTGAAGGCCGCATCACCGTGAAATAAATCAAAGGTGAAACGAAGCGTTTGATCGAAGAAGGCTTGTTCCCCTCTGCCGAAAAAACCGGAACTGCCAGGGCGCGCGCTGCTGACGTTGCTGGGTGAAGGAACGCGGCGGCCATCGAAAAAAGTTTCGGAACTAGCGGTGATGTTCAGAAACGTTTGCTGCCCGAGAAGCCCGGGCCAGGCAGGTTCGTCGCCTTTGAAACGATTGCGGTTGAAGGGATCGTACCAATGCGGCTTGATATAGATATAGTCGCCGCGTTGCGAATAGCGGCGGTAATCGGGCTGCTCGAGCGCCCAGCGATTGGGAACCGTGTTGTAGACATCCGCTACCGGCGGAAGCGTGACCGGTGAAATATTTTCGATGTAGTTTGGATCAGCATCGAGTCGATGGCGAAATTGGCGATAGGTTCCAAAAGAGGTTTGCGCTTCGGCGGAAAGCGCCGGACCAAGTTCGGGAAGACGCGGTAAGCGCGAGCGCGCTTCCATCGCGGCCACGGCGACAAGAGAAACTTCAAGGGTCAAAACTTCGTTCGATTGCAACGCAATATCGGTAAGAACGAATGGCGCATAGTCCTTGGCTTCGACACGAAGTTCGTAATTCCCTGGGGGCAGAGGAAAAATTCGGAATACGCCTTCTGCGGAAGCGCTGGCGCTGAAGATTTGGCCGGATTGCGCTTGGCGTAGAGTGACAATTGCCGCGGGAACCGGAATTGCCCCTTTCGAAGATCCCGCGTCGCGGACGAGGCCATCGAGCGCAGCTGTGCTCTGCGCCTGCTGGCGGGGGATGCGCAACGGCGGCCCTTGCTCGCTGGATTGTTTTGCGGGGTCTTGCGCCGGCGGTGTCGATTGAAGCAAGGAGTTCGCAGCGGCGCGCGGCACAAATCCGAGGCATGCAAAACAGCAAGCCGCGCAGGACGCGCGTCGAACGTGCCGCGGAATGAAATGGATCATGCGTTCTGCCTGATCGGAGCCATGAAAAAAGGAATCGCGTACTAGCTAACAATATCGAGAGGGCACGGGCAACACTTTTCACGCACCGATGGAGACATTCGATAACACGGCGAACACACGCGGCCATTCACCAGTACGCGCAAAGTCCCGGCAAAGGCGTTGAGGGGCCGTAAATGAATGTGGTACCAACGAAGAGACTCTCTCCATGGAAACAACTCAAGCACTGCGGAAGGCGGTGGAATCTCGCCGCGCGTTGCAGCACCGGCAAAAAACTCTCGCGCTGGGTATTTTTCTGGCTTTGGGAATTGCCGGAGCGCTCGTGATGCTGCTGATTGGCTGCGGGAGTGGAAGCAGCGCGCCCGTCGCGCCGCCGGTTCTTGCGGTGCAGGCTTTGCAAGCAGCCGACGTCCAGAATATCGTGCAGGCCGCGGTGAATTCGGTGAACGTGGATATGGCCGTGGCAGTGGTGGACCGCGCCGGATTCGTGCTGGGAGTGTTTCGAACGCAGAATGCTCCGGCCACGGCGGTTGGAAATTTTGGACAGGTGCAGAACGCCAACGACCTGGCCGTTGCCCTGGCGCGTACAGCGGCGTTTTTCAGCAACGATCAGGCCCCGCTCTCGTCACGAACCGTGCGGTTCATCAGCGGGATTCATTTTCCTCCGGGGGTGATGAATCAGCCTCCGGCGGATTTGTACGGGATCGAGAATACCAATCGCGGCTGCACGCTCGTAAATGATCCAAACTTCCAATCCAAGATTCCTCCTTCGCTGGCTTTGGGTAGCGGCTTCGGGCTCGGAGTGCTGACTGGCAAGGCCGACGTCATGGATTCGAATGCGACGGCGGTGAATCCGGGCGGCGTGCCGATTTTCTACAAAAATGTCGTGCTTGGCGGAATCGGCGTAGTCACTGCGTCGAGCAACCTGAATGTTGCAGAGTTTGCCGCGTTCACCGGAGCCACCGCTGCGCGCGGCGGACCGACGGACACGTTTGGGCCAACGCCTGCGGCCCCGGGAGTGGTTGTTATCGCCGGCATCGCGCTGCCCTTTGTGAGTCAAACCTCGCGGCCCGCCGGCTCTTCAGCGGGGCCTATCGCGGGAACGGGAACTTATGTGGTGGCGGCGGCGAACAGTCAGGGGCAGCCGCCGGAGGGCGATTTGATTGCGCCCGCTGCAGGACCGCTGGGCGGTTTGAGCGCGGCGGATGTAAGACAAATCTTGGATAACGCGGAAGCGACGGCGAACACCTCGCGCGCGGCGATTCGATTGCCGCTGGGCTCGAAGGCAAGAATGGTGATTGCCGTGGCGGATCTGGATGGAACGATGATCGGATTGCGGCGCATGCAAGATGCCACCGTGTTCAGCATCGACGTGGCGGCCTCGAAAGCGCGGAATATGGTGTACTTCAACGGCGCTTCGCGGACGCCAGCGGACCTGAACGGCGTGCCCGCGGGAACGGCGGTGACGAATCGGACGATTAGTTTTGGCGCCCAGCCGCTCTATCCCCCGGGAATCGATGGCTCGAGCGCCGGACCATTCTTCAACTTGTACACGATGGATTTGGCGAATCCCTGCACGCAGGGATTTCAGAGCGGCCCGGCCAATGCGAACAAGAGTGGCGTCGTTTTCTTTCCGGGCAGTGCCGGTTTATTTCGAAGTGGTGCGTTGGTCGGCGGATTGGGCGTGAGCGGCGACGGCGTGGACCAGGACGATTACGTAACGAACGGCGGCACTTCCGGATTCGAGGCGCCCACAAATATCCGCGCGGATCAGATCATGGTCCAGGGCGTCCGCTTGCCGTATTTCAAGTTTCCGAGAAATCCAACCAACTAAATCCTGCAAATCACCGGCGATGCGACGATTTCTTTCCGTTAGTGATTCTTGCGAGTGCGCGTGTGTACGCTTTGATCGTTTGAGGAACTGCCTGGCTGTAAACAAACTGCCCTTCGCGGCGGCAGGCAATCAATGCGGCTTCGTTCAAAATCTTCAAGTGATGGGAAACGGTCGCCGGCGTGACGCCGCGCATGGAAACGATTTCGCCGCAGTTCATGTGGCCGGATTTGGAGATGGCCTCGAAAATCCTGAGGCGATTCCGGTCGGCCAGGGCTTTCGAGATTTTTTCAATGCGGGAGCGGTCCATGGGCCTATCCGAAGTGTAACGGACTTGCGGCCGCCTCCGCTATCGGGATTCACGCTCCGGTAAATGCCGTCGGGAAGCGATGCAACCGATTACTTCGATACTCATCTAAGTATCGAAAGCAAAACGCAGGAGCGGCGGGGCGACCCCGGCTGGCGAAGCGCTTTCGGTCAAGTTCAGATAGAAGACGGAGATCAACATGAAGAGACTCGAAGGAAAAGTAGCGGTTGTAACCGGGGGCAACAGCGGCATCGGGCTGGCCTCGGCAAAGCGCTTGCAGGAAGAAGGCGCGCGCGTGGCCATTGCGGGCCGCAGCAAGAAGACGCTGGACGAGGCGGTGAAGAGTCTCGGCAACGGCGTGCTGGCAGTGCAGGCGGATGTAGCGAAACTCGCGGACATCGACAAACTGTATGCCGAGGTTTCGAAGAAGTTCGGCAAGATTGATGTGTTGTTCGTGAACGCGGGAGTCGCGAAGTTCGCGCCATTCGAACAGACCCCGGAGAGCCTTTACGACGAAAACTTTTCGATCAACACGAAAGGGGCTTTCTTCACCATCCAAAAAGCGCTTCCTTACTTGAATGACGGCGCCTCCATCATCTTGAATGCGAGCGTGGCGGGCTCCACAGGGAATCCCGGAACGAGCGCCTATTCGGCAACCAAGGCGGCGTTGCGCTCCTTCGCCAGGACCACGGCCGCGGAATTGGCCGGGCGCGGAATTCGCGTGAATGTGATAAGCCCGGGGCCGATTGTCACGCCCATCTTTGGGAGGACCGGGCTTCCGCAAGAAGCCATCGATGAATTCGCAAAGGAAATCGTTGCAAAAGTGCCGTTGAAGCGGCTTGGACAACCGGAGGAAGTAGCCGGAGCGGTGGCGTTCCTGGCTTCTTCGGATGCGTCTTACATCACGGGCGTCGAGCTCAACGTGGATGGTGGGCTGGGGCAGGTCTAAACGCTGGCTCCGGCAGAATAAGAAAAAGAGGCGGGCGAAGGCCGGCCTCTTTTTGTTTTTGAGATGCGTGTCATCTTGCACCGCCGGAAGGATCCGGTGACGTTGCTGCGTTCACGTCAAGGAACCATTTGTGTTTCGTGTCACTCGGTGAATAACAATTACCGTCGGGCGCGTACTTCGCAGGGCAAAGCGCGGTGAATTCCTTGCGGCGCGGCGACTGCGCGAATTGCCAGACGGCAGCGTAGCCGATGCCGCCTGAAGAAGGCGGTGGCGGATCATGCGGGAAGGCGCAGCCGGGCGAAGGCGGGCAGAAATCGTTGTAGGCCCAGATGCTGATGTCGCGTGTCGCGGCTTGGTTGTGAATGTCATCGGCTGTAGTGATCGTGACGGCAGAGCCCTCCTGCACCGGCATACCGGAGCAATAGACACCTGGACGATAGCCGGCGCGGGTGAGTTCTTCGGACCAAGCGGCGAGATACGCGTGGTAGCTGGCGGGCAGACGGCCGCCTTCTTCTATATCGAGAAAAATGATGGCGCCAGATGCGAAGCCTTCGGCCTTCGCCGCAGCGGCGCCGTTCTTCGCATCCTGAATTCCGATTCGTTTTGCCGCCGCTTCATTCTGGAGCTCGCGGCTCTCGCGCCCGCGATACAAAATCAAAAAGCCAAAGCCGTGAGAGAGCAGGAGCTCGCGCTTCCCTTTCCAGGTGTTCGTCCGTTCGCCGGGCGGCGGACTGAGCCAGTAACTTGCGAATGAGAATGTTTTGCGCAGAATCGGCAGTGCGTCATCACCGGGATAGAGGTTGCGGTCGAAACCAAGGTAGGAGCGTGCAGCGGCGCCCTGCGGAGCTGGCGTTGGAATGGCAATTAGGAGAGCTAGAAGGACAAGGACTACGCAGCGGGCGAAAAAAGTAAGGGATTTAACACGGAGAACACGGAGCGCGCAGAGTTCACGGAGCAGAGGGAAAAGAGCGGGAAAGATCGTCATTGTTAGCCTTCGCGGAGTTTGTGGCCGGCGAGATTGCCGAGGCCGTCGTAGGCGGCGTATTTGTAGAGCTCGCTGAGGGTGGGGTAATTGAAGACCTGCTCGATAAATTCGTCGATGGTGAGGCCGTTGTCTAGGACCATCATGCCGACGTGGATGAGCTCAGTGGCGTTTTCGCCGATGATGCTGACGCCGAGAAGCTTCTTATCGGTGCGGGCAAAGATGAGCTTGAGCAGGCCGGCGGTATCGCCGGCGATATGGCCCCGGGCGTTGTTGGCATAGAGCGCGCGGCCGACGACGCAGTCGATTTTCTTTTCCTTGCAGGATTCTTCGGTTTCACCGGCGGCGGAGATTTCCGGAATAGTGTAGATGCCCATGGGCAGCAGAGAGGCGACACGCTCCTTGTACTTCAAACCGAAGGCGTGACAGACGGCGACGCGGCCCTGCTCCATGGAAGTGGAGGCCAGCGCGGGAAAACCGATGACGTCGCCGGCAGCGTAAATGTGCGGGACGGCCGTGCGGTAGTGTTCGTCGACGGGGATGTAGCCGCGATCATTGATGGCCAGGCCGGGTTTTTCGAGAGCGAGGCCATCGACGGCGGCGCGGCGTCCGGCGGCGAAAAGTGCGACATCCGTTTCAAGCGTCTTGCCGCTTTTCATCGTCAGACGCACGCCACCGGGGGAGTTTTCGGTCTTGACCGGGCGCTCGTTGAACAAGAAATGCATGCCCAGAGCGGCGAGGCGATCGCGGAGACGATCGGAAATTTCGTTATCAAGAAATGGGAGAAGGCGGTCGCGGCCGTCCACGAGAGTGACGTCCACGCCGAGGGCCTTGAAGATGGAGGCGTATTCGCAGCCGATAACGCCGCCGCCGATGACGGCCAGGCTCCTGGGGATGCGCTCCATCTGGAGAAAAGTGTCGGAGTCGAAAGTATGAATGTCGTCGAAGGCGATCTCCGAGGGCCGGTGGGGCTTGGAGCCTGTGGAGATGAGGATGATTTCTCCCGTCAACCGGCGTGCGCCTTGCTCTCCGGAAACGGCCACGGTATGAGGATCCACGAAGGCGGCCTGGCCGCGCACGAGTTCGATGCCGTGGAGCGCGAGGTTTTTCAGAATGCGCCGGCGCTCCATGTCGACCACTTCGCGCTCGTGGTGCATGAAATCGTGGACGGTAAGATTCTCCTTGAGGGAGTAGTCGATGCCGTAGAGGCCGCGCTGTTTGAGGCCAGAAAAGTAGAGCGCCGACTCGCGGAGAGTTTTGCTTGGAACCGTGCCGGTGTTGATACAACTGCCGCCCATGTGCTCGGCGCGCTCGATGACGGCAACGCGTTTGCCGAAATAGGCGGCCTGCGCGGCCCCCTTTTCACCGGCAGGGCCGCAGCCGATCACGATCAGATCGAACATGTCGTTCGAGGTCACACATTCCTCCGCGGAGTCTTCGAGTCCGGAGCAGCGATTCGCATCCCGGAGGATTGTAGGCGTCGTGGGCGTCGGGAAAGGAACCCGAATTTGGCCACCGCCTGGAGCCGCCATCCGCTCGGTCTTGCAAAATAGGGTACACCAGCGGTGCGCGGAAACGCGCGGCCTAATAACTCCTTCAACTTCCATCAGAGAAATTGGTGCCCGGGGTGGGAGTCGAACCCACATGAGGAAAAATCCCCGGAGGATTTTAAGTCCTCAGCGTCTGCCATTCCGCCACCCGGGCAGGGCAGATAAGAAAAAGTAGCATGGGCGGGGGAAGGGC
>Ga0210405_10000649_pt1 | contig 44520 bp, 39 predicted proteins | sample IncBWH11MmetaG_FD_155492 | JGI IMG/M metagenome (GOLD analysis project Ga0210405, IMG submission 155492) | Forest soil microbial communities from Barre Woods Harvard Forest LTER site, Petersham, Massachusetts, United States - Inc-BW-H-11-M | ecosystem: Environmental > Terrestrial > Soil >... | reverse complement strand
AGGTCGCAGGAGTGCCCAGAGCAGATTTCATCGACGCGCTTGCGGCGCGCAAGGTCGATGTCGTGCAAGTCGATCTCGATGCGCTGGACCAGGATCTGGAGCATGCCTGAAGCTGCGGCGGTGATCGACGCCTCGCCGCTCATCCTGCTTTCTCGAATCAGTCGTCTCGATCTCCTCCTGACCCTCAAGCGGCGGCTCGTGATACCGATTCCGGTGCTTGAAGAGATCCGCGCCAAGGGCGATGAAGACCCGACAGTTCGGGAGGTTGAGCGTGCGGAGTACCTCGAGGAGGTGCCAGCGATGCCGATTTCGGAAGCCATTCGCCGGTGGGATCTCGGACAAGGCGAGTCCTCGGTGCTCGCCTGGGCCAAAGTACACAGCGGGGCACTGGCACTGCTCGATGACATGGAGGCTCGCCGCTGCGCAGAGTCGCAGGGAATTCCGCTTCTCGGCACCGCAGGGTTGGTGCTGCTGGCGAAGCGTAGAGGATTCATTGCTGCTGCGCTTCCCGTCTTGCGCGAGCTGGTCACCGGAGGCATGTACCTCTCCGAGCCGATTTTCACCGAGTTGCTGCGCCGAGCGGGCGAATGAACGCCGGAGAGATGGAGGCGGCGCCGTGCACCGTGAGAAAGGATGAGAACTCATCAGAGGATATCTGACCTGGAAGGGAAGCCCGACGAAGACAACCGCTCTGGGTAGCTGCCATGAAAAGCGTGCCGGTGGCCGAGCTACTGGAGTTAGGCGTCCCCACCGGCGTCGGCAGTGTAATTTGCAGGTGACGACGAAAGCTGGGTAGCGCCATAGGCCCAAACCGCTGGCGGCAGAAGGAGACTACGGATTAGCCGGGGGCAAATGCACATCGAGTGAGAGCGGACTAAGGCTATCTGATGCCGCAGCGAGACTAACTGCCACGTCCACTGAATCGCGGGACTCTGCAATAGCGACTGATGTTCGGAACCAGCCATTTCCTGTGGGCTCAGTTAGGGCTACCTCTGTAATCCTCCCGACCGAACTCTTGGTTGTTGATCGGGCGAGCGATGCGAAGCGTCCATCGAGAAATACAAGCTGGTCGCCTCCGGTAGCGATAGTACCTTTAGAGCCAAGCCAATCCTCAACGAGGAGAACGATCGCTGACGCCTCAACGGAGCCTGCGACTCCTGATTGAGCATGGAGAGAGTATGACGCGAGCTGTCGCATACGTTAGATGATTCTACGACTATCTCGCATTTCTTGCTCGGACTAACTCTCAACAGAGGCACACCGGGGGACTGTAGCTGGTGCGCGAAGCCTGCTGGAACAGGGGCATGCCACGGAGGCCGCGGGCCTCCTGCCCGTGGCTTGGATTCGCCGCCAGGCGCTCCTCGCCGCCGAGCCCAGAACCGAGCCCGCGGTCGGGTTTCGCCCACCGCCGCCGGCAAGCCCGCCGGCGAAGCTCACCCGCACCGTCACCGCCCGCTTCATCTACTGCGCAGAGGAAGACGGCCGAGGGGCCTGCCGCCTTGCTACATGCCCCCTCCCGCTGCTCTTGCCCGCCGCTTGCTTCCCCTATGCTTCCCTGAGTATCTTCTGTTTGCCGGGTGAATGCCGTAAGCCATTGATTCCATTGGAGCCGACGATCGGGATTGAACCGATGACCTGCTGATTACGAATCGGCAGCGGCCTACCACATCGGACTTGATGCAGCCTTACAAGCCCTTATCCTGTCGTAGCTTACCTCCACGGTGGTATAATACAGCCATACTGAGTTTGACGCAAGCTGCTGAGTCGGCGCTGAGTCAAACCCCGAACCCGGAAGGGGGCGAATGTGGCGCGACAGGGCCAGGGGCGGCACATCACGAAGCGGACTGTGGACAGCTTGCAGGCGAACCCTCTGCGGCCCCTGCTCGTCTGGGATGATGAAGTCAAAGGCTTCGGGGTATCCGTCTCTCCCGGTGGAGTGAAGTCGTTTTTCCTTAACTACCGTGCCAACGGCAGCAGAGAGCGGCGGTTCACCATTGGGCGCTTCGGAGAGTGGACGGTGGAGCGGGCGCGCAAGGAGGCGGCGCAACTCAAGGCGGCGGTGGGCCGGGGCGAGGACCCGCTAGCCGATCGAAGGGCGCGCCGCCAGAAGACGGACACGGCGCCGACCGTCGCCGACCTCGCAGCGCGCGTCCTCGCCGAGCACTACGAGAAGAAATCCGCAAGCTCGCGCCGCAATGCCGAGATGCTTTTCCGGCTCCACCTCCTACCGGCGCTCGGCTCGCGCCCGGTGGCGGATGTCACCTGGCAGGATCTCGACAAGCTCCACCGGAGACTAGGAGCAGCTCACCCCTTCATGGCAAATAGGCTGCTCTCCCTCGCCTCGAAGGCATGGGCGCTCGCGCAACGCTGGCAGTGGTTCCCGCAGGACCGGAGCAACCCGGCCACCCGTCACGATCGGTTCGCGGAGCCCGGCCGCGGGCGCGGTCTCGGCGGCCAAGAGCTGGGACGCATCGGCGCGGCGCTCGAACAGGAGGACGACGCAGCGGCAGTGGCAGCGTTTGGGTTCTGCCTGTTCACGGGAGCCCGGCCGGGCGAGGTGATCTCCGCGCGGTGGGAGGACATCGACCTGGCGGCCCGTACCTGGCAGCTCAAGGAGGCGAAGACCGGCCCGCGGGTAGTAATCCTGGGAGAGGCGGCGGCGGATGTGCTCGCGGGGCTCGCGCGGTGCGGTCCTTGGGTTTTCGCGCGCCCCGGCGCCAGCGGCAAGCACCTCCCCAGCTTGCGCCCGCTGTGGGAGCGCGTCACGGTCCGCGCCGAACTTCCCGCCGGTGTCCGGCTGTACGACGCCTCACGCCACGCCTTCGGAACGGCGGCGGCGGAGTTGGACGTAGACCGCGAGGTCCGCAAGCTCCTCATGGGCCACGCGCCCGGAACGGATGCGCACGACCGCTACACCCACCGGAGCCGTTCTCTGGTCGCGGCGGCCGACCTCGTGAGCGGGTGGCTCCGTGCAGCGCTCGATCGCGAGCCAGAGCCGCGTAGCGACGTGATCGAGTTCCGGGAACTGACTCCAACCCGACGCAGCGCCCGTGCCTGAGATAGCCCCGCGTCGTGTCATGAGCACTAAGAGGCCAATGGAGCAGTCCGAATACCGCGCAAAGCTGCTTAGCATTGCTGAGCGCCTCCGAGCTGGTGAGGACCGCGAGCGCATCGCCGGTGAGCTGGAGCGTATGGCCAGGGGACCTGGCAGACCGAAGGACCCTCCGGCCGAGCGGGGCTTGCGCCGGTACAAGCGCGTGATCTTCGCGGAGGCGGTCTACCAAGGGACGCTCCCAGCGAGTCTCTACCCTGCCGACCTCGAACTAACCGTCAAGCACGCGAAGGGAAAGCGTACGGAGGCGGACGCGGCGGCCGCGGCGATTCTCGGCGTCAGCCTCCGCGCCATACAGGGTGCTCGCCTACCGAGTCGCCGACCGATGAGCGGCGAGCACTTTACAGAATTCCTGGCTGTGATGTGCATGGCACACGGCGCCTTCCGCAAATAAACAAAGCGAATTCGCTGCGAGCGAGCCGAGCCTAACCGCGTCAAGCTCTGTCGTATCCTGGCAACCGCTAGGAACTCAGAGGAGGCGCAGCCAAATGGACACGCTTCAAGAACTAAACACCACGGAAGAATCCGCAAGGTATCTGAGACTCCAAAAGCAAACACTGGAGGCATGGCGTCTAAAGGGTACTGGCCCTACGTTCGTGAAGCTTGGCCGACGTGTAGTCTATCGCCGGGAAGCTCTTGAACATTTCATGATTGAACGCGAGCGGCGCTCAACTTCCGACGCAGAAGGACAGCCACAGAGCTGAGCGCGAGCGGAAGGGAAGTCGGTGAACCGAACCGCTTCAAGTCGGTTGCCGCGGCTACTGTCTGTTCGGGCGGTGTCGGAAGCGACGAGTTTGCCGGTAAGCACGATCTACGACTTGGTTGCGCTTGGTGAGCTGTCAGCTATCAGAGTCACTGACCGCGCCATCAATCTCCCCCGTTATCGCTCATATATGCACGTAGACTGAAACTCCCTTTTGCCTACGCCGTAGCCAAGGCAGGGAATTTGTCTACGCCGAGCACTGCGAACAAGGCCATATAAAGAAGAGGCGGATACCAGGAAGCTGTGAGAGAAGGTAAAGCGTTGAAATTTGAGAGGTGAGGCGGTGTAATAGCCGCGGGGTGCAAGACCAGGCCAGCGAGTACATGGAACCCACAAATTGCCAATAATAATTAAGACCGCCACAGGCGGCAAGCTACCCCCTGTCACATCGCCGATTGGACGGGACACTCCCGCCATCGTGGTGACAGAGATACTGAAGGGCAAGTCAAGCACTCCCGAGGATGATTGCTTGCTCATGCCGCTTTTCGGGAAGTGGGGGCCTGGCGTCGAGCGAGCAGTGGCACCCGAGGCAAGTAGACGGGTTAGACGGGAAAGGCGGGCGTGGGATGTCTCAACTGCGATCGAGGCAGCCGCGTCATTCATTACTGACTATGTTGTGCTACCCGATGACACTGCCTTTGCGGTAGCTTGTTGGGTTGCTGCCGCTCACCTTCACGGCTGTTGGGACAGATTTCCTCATCTATCTATCAACTCGCCCGAGATGAGGTGCGGCAAGACTACGCTACTTGAGGTGCTAAATACTATCGTACCTAACCCGTTGTTCACATCGAATATCAGCTCTGCGGCGCTATTCCGAATGATTGACAAAGAACACAATACGCTGTTATTCGATGAGGCGCAGTCGCTCTCTAGGCGTGGCAGTGAGTCATCAGAGGTGATGCTAGAGATACTGAATGCCGGTATAACTCGGCACGCCTCTGTTAAACGCTGCGGCGGAAAGCACGATGACTACGAGGTTAGATCATTCGGCATCTACTCTCCGAAGGTATTCGCTTTGATTGGTAAGACTCCGCCTGTTCTAGCTGATCGATCACTGCCTGTGCATCTTGAGCGCAGATTACCGGATGAGATAGTTCTACCGAACAGATCGAGGGTTCGTGAGCCGCACGGCGCCGAGGTAAAGAATAAGCTGATCTTATTCGCCTCCCACTATAGAGAGACCATTATCGCTATCTATAACGCGCTAGATGGTTACGATCTATCTAACGCCAGAATGGCTGATTTGTTGATCCCGCTTCAAGCGGTTGCAAGCATAGATGGCACCCACCTTGACTTGCTGGAACAGTTTGCGTTTAGCCTTGACGAGAGAGATCGAGACATATTGTCGCAAAGTATAGGCGTTAAGCTACTTCACTCGCTACGCACACTGTTCGTCAACAAAAGCTTCTTCCCTACAAAGGATCTTGTAGATGAGTTAAACCAAGACGAGACGTGGCGCAGTCAAAGCCATGGTCACGGGTTAAATGCTGAGTCACTAGCAAAGGTGCTTAGTGAGTATAAGATACGTCCTGTGAAGAAGAGAGACAAGACACAGACCAGGGGATTCTATCGCGAGCTGTTTGCCGAAGCATGGGAGCGATACCTTTCAGACCCGGCTACCCCGTCTAGCCCGTCTGAACCAAGCGCATCAGCACCTCGGGAGCCTGTCTAGCCCGCCTAGCCTGACTACCCAACGATGACGGAATATCAGTGAAGCATATCGTTGGGAAGCATTGACGCCAGCTCCTCCTCTCCACCTCTAACCGGGCTGAGTACCAAGCGCGCTTGCACCTCTGTCAGGAAACGAGCGACGCGAGCCAGTAGCGCCTCCGCGATGTCGCAATAGTCCGCGCCGTCCTGAAGGCCAAGAGATGCAGCGAGTCCCGCCTTGAGACCTGGGCTCTCGAAAAGAGACGCATATGGTACGTCCAGGGGTAGACCCAAGTGATTCAACAGCTCTTCGTCGGCTGAGGTCGATGGGTCGTGTTTGTACGAGTTAGCCAAGAGCTTAAGAGTCTTCATGGACGAATCCCAATCAGCCGATAGGTCGAGCCGCAATTTAGCAGTGAGTCTCTTCCAGCCGCAGCTCCTGAGTCGCTCCCGCTCTATCGTGATCCTTCGCCAGCAATCACCACTGCTAAGTTCCCTGCTGTCGCTTGTCACGCGAGCTGCGATTAGTACCAACTCTCTTTCGACGTGGTGCCGAATCGCTACCAACAGAGTAAGGCATAGCTCATTAATGAAGGGCTCATCGGTAAGCGTCCACAAGTCGAGATTTTCCGTCGTGAAACGCGCGAGCCTGGTGTCTCGCTCGGTCCTGATGACACGGATGATGTTTTGGGCAACGCTCGTGTCCATTCACGACACCTCCCGATGGGCCATATCAAGACAATGGCCTGAGCCTTACTATCGGCACTCAAATTGGCGACGGAGGTGCGCTTGGTGGCGGCGCTGGGCTGGACACTGCTCCGCTGCCCGACTGAGCAACCCTGCAAGCAAATTCGTGGGCTGCTTGGACAAACTCAGGCGATGCCTTGACTTCATCATTGCATATCTTGAACTCGATCTTGCTAGCCACGCCGAGTTGCGCAACGCCAGTGGCATCTATTTGGCCTGTGAAGGACTCTGCCTGCACTAAGTGTGAGATCCCAAATACACCAAACATCGTCACCTTATCTTGATTATAGTGTATTGCTGCCTCGGCTGCATCGGCTAGCAACTTGTCCTGCACGGCGGCGCCGGAAGCTTCAAGTGGGCTATTGTTTGGGTTAAAGCCTATAGCGCGTGCTGTCACAGGTTTTCCGTCCGCTAGAATGAAGGTTGTAGGACAATGTGACTTCTCGGAAATGGTAGTAAATATCACAGCGAATGCCACGTCATTATCACTGATGAAAGCGTAAAGGTTCGCCGTTACGGGGGAACGCGCCCCCATTTTGTAGGCTGGTGGAAAGTGGCTGTGAATTGTCTTGATACCACTAAAGCGGTCGGTGGCGGCAGTGGTATAGCGATAGCCGCCGCCAAGCGGACAGCACTGCGCCTTGACGCTTGCGGCCAGTGCGAGGGACAGCGCGAGGGCAAGCAGGGTGGCTGAGGTGAGCGCGGCGGTGTGGCGGAAGCTGGGCATGGGGTGGGTCCTCCATCTTCTCTCCCGGATCGAGCGCGACAGCGAGACAACGAGAACGGATGATGCTGTTTAGTGTATCGCGATTTACGCGGAGCGCTTACCTGGCTGGCGGTGGCGGCGCCCATGACCCGCGGCGGGGGCCGACAGAGGCGATGTTATCTCGACGCCCTGGAAGGATCGACGATCGGCCCCCCCCCCAGGCGCGCAGGAGCACGGGGCAAGGTGAGGTCGCCGGCTGGCGGCGGCCCGGGGCCAGCAATCGCGAGTCGCGGAGAGGGGAACCCGCCGGGCCTGCTCGCTGCCAGACGCGGCGGGGGGACGGTGCAAGGTGATGGCCCTACTCTGTCGGCGGGCGGCTCGTGCGCCACCGTCCGGGTCTGCCAGCGGAGAGCAGACCCGGACGGGTGGGCGAGTTCTGCGGTCAGCTCACCAGGAATCCCGCGTCCAGAGCAACCCTCGCCCGAGACAGCGGTAGGCGTCGGTCGCCTTCCCGACTACGGGTTCCAGCGATTCCAGCCGCCCATGGGTGAAGACGGTCATGAACTCGGCCCCGTTCTCTCCGACCAGGTGTAGTAGCCCGTGGAAAGCCACCACGGCGCCGTCCGGGGCCACCAGCCGCCCGTCCTCGCCCAGCCGGTAGGTCAGCATGCCCTCGCCAAGCTGCTTCGTCTGGAAGTCGGCGGCGAGCACGTCAACGGTCACGGTGTCGAAGAGGCCCACGCCTAGCTCCTCTCCCGCGCTGCCGCGGTGGCGAGTGTCGTATCGGGAGGTTCCATGCCATAGATCCGCATCAGCTCGCGGACCTGCACCAGGGCCGGCTGCTCGAAGGGCGGTTTGCCGGCAAAGGCGTGGTGGACAAGACTCTCGATCAGGTCACCGAGGGACAGGTCTTGAAGCTCGGCCATCGCCTTGAGCACCTTCACTAGGCGCTTCTCCAACCGGACACCGGTCTGCACGCGGGTTGCCTCGATCACGGCGCCTCTCATGACTCCCTCCTTGGTTGCAACGGGTCACCAGACCCCGCGGGCCGGCCGGCCTGTAGGTCCATGAAGGCAAGGCAGCAGTGTGCGACCGCCTTGCCGCACTCCTGCGCCAGCCGGACGGCTGCTTGGTGGTGGGATGACGGCGCCGGCGGCGATAGCGTCGTCCTCGTGTCCGGTGGCAGGGTGCCGTCTTCCACCTTCCCGCCGTACTCACCCGCGGTTTGCTGGGCGCGGTACAAATCCTCCATGGTCAAGCCCATGGCCGCCACAATGCGCCGGAGGATGACGACACGCGGCAGGGAGTGGCCTTGCTCGTACCGGGTCAAGCTTGCTACCGAGCAAGGCTCCGCTGCGGCGGCGAGCTGCCGCAGGGTCATGCCGGCGCCCCGGCGGAGCGTCAAGATCGCCAGCCCGACCGTTTGCGCCTCGTCGCTGTTTCGGTTTGGCTTCCTCATGGCCGGCGGCCATTTCTTGCCGGTCTGCACGCGCTCTTGCTTCGGCTGGCCGCTCACGACAGCCGCTCCTCGATCGCCTCGACCAGCGCGGTGACCTTGCGGCCCACCTTGCCAGCGAACCGGGCAAGCCGCTCGTCCGGCTCGTCAAGGGAGCACACGTCGGCCGAGCGGGCGATTTGGTGGAGCAGGTAGCCGCCGGTGTAGCGAAGATCGGCGGCGACGGCCCGCAGCTCGGTGCGGGTGGAGGACTCGTCGCCGCCCTCGCGGTTGGCAACGACGGCAAGGTCGTACAGCACCCGGCCGGCGCGGCGAAACGCCTCTCGGTCGTCCAGGTCGTCCAGAAGTTGAAGGGTGGTTTCCCGGAACGTATCGGATTCGTTCCAGGGCGTCGAGATAACATCGGTGTAGCTCGGCATGAGGTTCGTCCTCCTGTCGGGTCAGGCTCCGGCGGGAGCCATCAACTCTCGCCGGGGCCGCTTACGGTGTGAGAGGGCGGAGTCGGAACGGACCGGCCCGCCCGTGGCCTTACTCGACTGCTGGATTTCTTCCGCTGGGGATCGATCCTCCTCCCGTCCTCGAAGCAAGCGAAGTCGCTCCGCTTGCTGAGTCAGTGCTGAGTTGCGCACCGGATCGCACAATCACGCGATCTGACTGACGGGAGGTAAGTATCTGACAGGACTTGAGTTGCGGTGGAGCCGACGATCGGGATTGAACCGATGACCTGCTGATTACGAATCAGCTGCTCTACCGCTGAGCTACGTCGGCTTTCTTGAGGTTAAGTCACCACCCCTCAGCAACTTACCTCCCAAACTGCGGATGCGCCGCAAGGCTCAGCCTGGCGGACTCAGCGCTTTGCCGGTCGGCGAAGCGGTTTCGCACCCCCTAGCAGCGGCGGGGATGGCGAAAAGGTGGGCCGCTCCTTGGCACCGGGCAGAGTATAGCTGCGGCTCCCATTTTGGGGGAAGAGTCGAGACCTCCGGGACCTCGGTGAGGTAGGTCAGCACCAAATCCCCGGCGCGGCCGGCACGGCCCCCCCGCTCGCCGCCTGCTTGGCGTCAACCGCCGGCGCCACCGACCCTACGGCCGTATCTCGACCGGCGTCCCGGTGGGCACCAGGCGCCAGATTTCCTCGATCTCATCGTTGGTGACCGCGATGCAGCCACGGGTCCAGTCGCGGAGGCGGTGGGCTGGGCCAAACCAGGCGAATCGATCGGGGAGGCCGTGGATCAGAATGTCGCCCCCGGGCGGGACTCCCAGCTTCCTGGTGCGGACCAGGTCGGCAGCGTTCGGATAGGAGATGGATGGCCTTCGCCTCTTGCATCGATCCAACCCCGGGCCTCATCATAGCGCCGCGAATCTGCTACCCACCCGCCTTTCGAACCCGCGAGCCCGATCCCGCGCATCCCATGGCCAAAAAGCACAGCGGACAACCGCCAGGTCCGCCCGCAACTCGACCGGCGCCAACCAAGGAAGCGGCACCAGCAACCCGATCAACGCCGCCGGCACGACCTGCTCAGACATCGCCGCCAGCGGCACCGGCGCCACCAGCATCGACAGCGCCAATCGCACCGGCCGGCCCGGCCAGGCACGCCGGGCCGGCGTCCCAGCAAACGCCCCAGGACGCCGCCGCAGCAGCGTCACCCCCCTGGCACTCGCGACAGCTGCTCTGGCTCGTCCTCGCCGGGCTGGCGGTCGTCCTCTTCTACTCCTCCGCCCGCATGGCGGCGCCGGCTCCCTGGTCTTACGACGAGTACTACCACCTGGGGATGGCGCGCGAGCTGCGCTCTCATTTCCCGCTGCGGTCGTTCCCCTGGACTCCCTTCTCGCTGGTCAGCGAGCACTTCGCCGACGGCGTGCCGCTGTTCCACCTGGCGCTGATGCCTTTCGCCGGCTGGCCGCTCGAGCGCGCCGGGCTGGCCGGCGTGCTGCTCGGCCAGATCTTCGTGCTGACCTGCCTGGGAGTGGCGCTGTGGCGGCTGCGGGTGCCGCGGGCCTGGGCCTTCATGCTGGGCATGGCGACGCTCGGATCGCTGTTCGCGATGCGCTTCGATATGTGCCGGCCGCAGCTGCTGCTGGTCGGCTTCTCGCTGCTCTTCCTCGGGTTGCTGGTGAGCGGCGCCCGCCCGTGGGCGCTGGCGATCGTGGCCGCCGTCTTCGGCCTCGCCCACGCCGGCGGTTGGATCGTCATCTTCTACACCGCGGTATGGGAGGTCGCCGGCCTGCTGATGCCGGCTCTCAGCGGCACCGCCCGCGGCGCATCAGGCGGCACGACCAGCAAGCCCGGTCCGACCGGCAAGTTCGGCCAGACCGGCAAACCCGGCCCCAGGCTCAGGTCCCCAGCAACAACCAGCACCAAAGCCCTCTCCGCCAAAACCGCCCTCGCCAGCCAGTCCGCCGCCCCTGACCAAGGCGCGAGCCGCCCACCCTCCGGCTTCCGGCGGCTGTCGTGGCGCCTGCTGCTCTGGGTGGCCGCGGGATGGCTGGCCGGCCAGCTGATCCACCCCAACTTCCCCTACAACCTGCGGTTGATGGCACTCGCCAACCTGGTGGTACCGTTCGAGGCCAGCCCGGCAGGCAACGAGGCGCTGCGCACCCAGATCGGCGAGGAGCTGGCGCCGCCCGGCCTGGGCCTCCTGGCCGAGCAGTGGACGATCTTCCTGGCACCGCTGGTGGTTGCCGTGCTGCTGCTGCGCGAGCGTCGCCTGCGCACCCGCGCCACGCTGACCACGGCGCTGGTGGCGCTCGCCTTCCTGCTGCTCGGCTCGGTCATGCTGCGGCGAATGCTCGAGGTGGGAGCGCCGCTGGCGATCCTCGCCCTGGCGGCGCTGGCGGCCGAGCGCCGGCGCCTGGGCCCTGGCGGCCCTGGTGGCCCCAGCGGCGGCCTGCTCGGCAGCTGGACCGCCTGGGCGGCCGCAGGGACCCTGGTAGTGGGCTCGCTGTGGACGGCGCAAACCGTTCGCGTCTACGGTTTCGGCAATGCCTCCGCGCCGCAGGAGATGGCGCGCTGGCTGGGCGAGCACGGCAACCCGGGCGAGCGGGTGTTCACCGCACAGTGGGCCGATTCGGCGCCGCTGTTCTACTCGGCGCCGCGGTTGCAATCGCTGGTGGCTCTCGACCCGACCCTGTTCTTCGCCAAGGACCCGCGGCTGTTCCAGCTCTACGTGGATATCGTGCAAGGCCGCCAACCGGACGCGGCACGCCTGATCCGCCAGCGCTTCGGCGCGCGCTGGGTGACGCTGTGGCAGGCGCCGGTCTACGAACGCTTCGCCGAGCAGCTGGTGGCCACCCCCGGCGTGCGCCTGGTCTACCGCGATCCTTATTACGTGATCGCCGACCTGGGCGCACACTGACCCCTCCTCGACCTCTCCTCCACTCCTCGACCTCCCTCCCATCGCGATGCCCCCGCCCACACCGGCTCGCTCCGCGCCGCTCCGGGCGGCCGGGCGCGGGCCGCTGATCGCCGCCGTGCTGACGGCCCTCCTGGCATCAGCCCTCGCCCCCGCACGCGCCGCCGCGGCCGAGTCCGCAGCCGAATCCGCAGCCGAGTCCACGACCCAGTCCACGGTCGCATCCACGGTCCAGTCCACACCCGAGGGTTACAGCCTGCTGGGCCCGCTGCGCGAGCGCGACATGACGCCGTATCACCTGACGCGGCTCGAGATGCTGCCGACCGAGAGCTCGGCGGCGCTCGGCCCGGGCTGGACTGTCGAGACCGAGCTGACCCATACCAACACCTACGCCCGCAGCACTCTCGTCGCCGACCGCATCATCGTGCGCGGCGGCCGCAAACCGGTCACCGCCGCCGACGTGCGGTCGTTCCTGGCGGTGCCGGGCGACGTCGCCTACCTCGACGGCGAGTTCGGCCTGCTGGCCGCCACCGTGCACTACCAGCTGGACCAGCGCCTGGGATTCTTCGTCACGCTGCCGTTCTTCTACTCGACCGGCGGCATCTTCGACGCGGTGATCGAGGATTACCACAACCTCTTCGGGTTCCCCCAGGGCGGGCGCGACCAGGTGTCACGCAACGAGTTCCGGGTCGTCTACCGGGTCGGCCGCGAGCAGGTGGTCGAGATCGGCTCGCCGGACAGCGGCCTGAGCGACCCGATCCTCGGCGTCCGCTACCGGCTGCTGCCGCCGTCCAGCCGCTGGGACCTCATCGTCCAGAGCGCCGTCAAAGTGGCGACCCGCGAGCCGGGCCCGCTGTCGACCGGCGGCGACGACCTCGGCGTGCAGCTGGCGCTGCACCGGACCTTCGGCCGCCAGGCCGTCTACCTCGACGCCAGCGCCGTGCACGTCGGCGGCCCTTACGCCGATCCGCGGGTGGACCGGCGCATCCTGCCCGCCTGGGTCGCCGCCTACGAGCTGGGCCTCACCCATCACACCTCGCTGGTGCTCCAGGTCTATGTCAGCCCCAGCGTCTTCAGCCGCGCCGACATCCCCGAGCTGACCCAGGACAAGAACGAGATCGTGGGCGGCTTCCGCTTCCAGCACGGGCCGGTGGCCTGGTTCGTCGACATCATCGAGAACTTCATCCATCTCGAAAACACACCCGACGTCGGCGCTCAACTCGGCGCCAGCTGGAAGCTCGGCGGCCGCTAGCTGGCCCGACCGGCCCGCCCGACCGGCCGCCTGGCCGGCCCCGCGGGCAGGCGCCTCTGTCGCCGCATCGCCGCCATTTCGTCGCAGCCCCGCCATCCGTCGCCAGCAGCCAGCCAATATCATCCCGCCTCGTTCGACGCACCTTCAACGGCAGCTTTTCCGAGCAGGAGGCAAGGCATGGTCACCGCTTCGCCCTCGATGCTGGACACGAAGATGGCCAACAGCAAGGCCGGCAAGATCGGGGTCTGGATCTTCGGCGTCGTCTTCGTGATCGGGATCTTCTACGCCGGCTATCACCTGGCCACCGACCTGTCCTCGGTGCGCACGGCCTCGGCCTTCCCCTTCCTGCTGCTCGGACTGGCGCTCGCCATCGCACTGGCCTTCGAGTTCGTGAACGGCTTCCACGACACCGCCAACGCGGTCGCCACGGTGATCTACACTCATTCGCTCGACCCACACCTGGCCGTGGTCTGGTCCGGGGCGTGGAACTTCATCGGCGTCATGACCTCGAGCGGCGCGGTCGCCTTCGGCATCATCTCGCTGCTGCCCGTCGAGCTGATCCTGCAGGTGGGCAGCGGCGCCGGCTTCGCCATGGTCTTCGCCCTGCTGGCGGCAGCCATCATCTGGAACCTCGGCACCTGGTTCTTCGGGCTCCCGGCCTCGAGCTCGCATACCCTGATCGGCTCGATCATCGGCGTCGGCATCGCCAATCAGCTGATGGCGCCGAAGACCGGCACCAGCGGCGTCGATTGGGGGCAGGCCCTGAACATCGGCAAGAGCCTGCTGCTCTCGCCGCTGGTCGGCTTCGTTGCCGCGGCGCTGCTGCTGCTCCTCGCCAAGGCGCTGATCCCCAAGCCGGAGCTCTACAAGGCGCCCGAGGGCACCGAGCCGCCACCGTTCTGGATCCGCTGCCTGCTGATCCTGACCTGCACCGGCGTCAGCTTCGCCCACGGCTCGAACGACGGCCAGAAGGGCATGGGCCTCATCATGCTCATCCTCATCGGCACCGTGCCCACCGCCTACGCCCTGAACCACGCGGTCAGCCCGGGCGACACCCAGGCCTTCGTCGCGGCGTCGCACCAGACCGCCGACCTGCTGACCCGTCACGTGCAACCCGCCAACGTCGCCGACCCGCGCGACGAGGTCGAGGCGTACCTGCGGACCAAGAGCTGGCAGCCGAGCACCATGCTGGCGCTGCGCCAGATGATCAACGAGGTCGCCAACGAGATGACCTCCTATGGCGACCTCAAGGCCGTCCCCTCCAATCAGGTCGCCAACTTCCGCAACGACCTCTATGTGGTGAGCGAGGCCCTGCGGCTGATCGACAAGACCGGCAAGCCCAGCTTCACCGCCGCCGAGCGCGCCCAGCTGGCCGCCTACAAGGGCCACGTCGACCAGGCCACCAAGTTCATCCCCACCTGGGTCAAGGTCGCGGTCGCCATCGCCCTGGGCCTCGGGACCATGGTCGGCTGGAAGCGGATCGTCGTCACCGTCGGCGAGAAGATCGGCAAAAGTCACCTCACCTACGGCCAGGGAGCCGCCGCCGAGCTGGTCGCCGCCGCCACCATCGCCGCCGCCGACCGCTACGGCCTGCCGGTCAGCACCACCCACGTCCTCTCCTCCGGGGTCGCCGGCACCATGGCCGCCAACCACTCCGGCCTGCAATGGGGGACGGTCCGCAACCTGGCCATGGCCTGGATCCTCACGCTGCCGGTGTCGATCGCCCTTTCCGGCTTCCTGTTCTGGATCTTCCACAGCCTTTCGGCCGCGCCTCCCGTAGGGTAGGACGCACAACCACCTTGGAGCACCAGAGCACCGCGCCCCCGCCGCGACGGGGGCGCGGCGGGTCGCTCAGCCCGCGGTCCTTCAGCTCGCGCCGGAGGTCCCGCCCCGCCTCGCACATGTTGACAACCTACAGGAGCCCCTGTAGATTGCCAACATGAAAGAGCCGACCGCGGCCCCAACCGCATCCGAAACCGGCGATGCGAAGTCCGAGTTGCTCCAGGGGACGCTCGACCTGGTGGTGCTGCGCACCCTGGCGCTGGGGCCGATGCATGGCTACGGCATCGCGCAGCGCATCCAGCAGATCTCCCGGGACGTCCTGCGGGTCAACCAGGGCTCGCTGTATCCGGCGCTGCTGCGCCTCGAGCAGCAGGGTTGGATCGCCTCGGAGTGGGGCACCTCGGACAACAACCGCCGGGCGCGCTTCTACTCGCTGACGCGGGCCGGCCGGCGCCAGCTGGCGGCCGAGACCGAGCGCTGGGCGCGCTTCGCGCAGGCCATCGGCCGCCTGCTGACGGCCTGATCCGTCGGCCCTCCGGGGCCGGCCCCGCGACGGCGCGCTCGGCGGTCACAGGAGGATCTGGCGATGCGCACGCTTCGCACCTGGGCCCTGCGGGCCCTGGGTCACTGCCGCCGGCGGCAGCTCGGGCAGCGCCTGGACGAGGAGCTGCGGTTCCACCTCGAAATGCAGGCGCGCGACCTCGCGGCGCGCGGCATGGGCGCCGAGGAGGCACGGCGAGCGGCGCGGCTCGCGCTGGCGCCGGGCGGTTCGACGGAGCCGTTGCGGCAGGCGGTCCGGGCGCAGGGCGGCCTGCCGGCGCTCGAGACGCTGGGGCAGGATCTGCGCTATGCGCTGCGCATGCTGCGCAAGAGCCCCGGCTTCACCGCGGTGGCGCTGCTGTCGCTGGCCTTGGGCGTCGGCACCAACTGCGCCATCTTCAGCGTCGTCGACGCGCTGCTGCTCAAGACGCTGCCGGTGGCCGGCGCCGAACGGCTGGTGGTCTTCGCCCGCGTCGACGGGGGCGCCCGCAACCGGCTCTTCTCCTATCCGGCCTGGCGCCTGCTGCAGCAGGCGGCGCCGGTGTGCTCGGGAGTGATGGCGGTGACCAACGAGTTCACCGCCGTGGTGCGCCCCCTCGCGCCCACCCCCTCGACCGCCCCGGAGACCCCGCAGACCCCCCAAACCGCCGCGATGGAGACCGCCCAGGCCGAGCTGGTGTCGGGGAACTTCTTTTCGCTGCTCGGCGTCGGCATGGCCGCGGGACGCGCCTACACGGCCGCCGAGGACACGGTGCCGGGCGGCCATCCGCTGGCGGTGATCAGCTACGGCTACTGGCAGCGGCGCTTCGGCCGCGACCCGCGCGTCATCGGGCAGGCGATCGCGGTCAACGGCCTGCCGGTGACGGTGATCGGCGTCGCCCGCAACGGCTTTCACGGCCCGTTCGCCGAGGCGGCGCCGGACCTGTTCCTGCCGGTGACCCTGCGGGAAGCCGCCAAGTATCAGGGCGGGATGGACACCGACGGGCCCGAGATGCCCGGCCGCCCGATCTGGGAGCAGGTCAACGACAGCTGGCTCGAACTGCTGGCACAGCGGCGGCAGGGGGTGAGCGTCGCGCAGGCGAGCGCCGCGCTCAACGTCCTCTTCCAGCGCGACAAGGAGGCGCGGCTCACCACCCGCACCGAGGCCAACGACCGCCAGGAGCTACAGGCCGAGACCCTGGCGATCGAGCCGGCGGCGCGAGGCCTCTCCCGGCTGCGCTTGACGTTGACTCAACCGCTGCTCATCCTGATGGCGGTGGCCGGCCTGGTGCTGCTCATCGCCTGCGCCAATCTCGCCAGCCTGCTGCTGGCGCGCGCCGATCGCCGGCACAAGGAGATGGCGCTGCGGCTCGGCATCGGCGCCGGCCGTGGCCGCCTGCTGCGCCAGCTGCTGACCGAGAGCCTGCTGCTCGCCGGCCTGGGAGCCGTCCTGGGGGTCGCCTGCGCCGGATGGGGCAGCCGGCTGTTGCTCGGGCTGGTGTCGCGGAACGCCGATCCGATCCCGCTCGACGTCGCGCTCGACTGGCGGATGCTCGCTTTCGCCCTGGACGTGGCGCTCGCCACCGGCATCGGCTTCGGCCTGGCGCCGGCGTTGCAGGCGACGCGGGTGGACCTCGCCGCCAGCATGAAGGAAGGGGCCGGCGCGATCGGCGCGGCGGGAGGCGCCGGCGGCGGCGGGACCAGGGGCCGCGGCGGCAGGCTGGGATGGGTGCTGGTGGCCGCCCAGATCGGCCTGTCGCTGCTGCTGCTGATCGGCGCCGGGCTGTTCGTCCGCAGCCTGCAGAACCTGATGGCGGTCGACACCGGCTTCGCGCGCGACGGCGTGGCGCTGGTGACGATGAATCCCCGCTTGCTGGGAGCCGACGACGCCCGCCTCACCGCGCTCTATCCCCGCTTGGTGGAACGGCTCGAAGCGGTCCCCGGCGTGCGCTCGGCGAGCCTCGCCAGCTTCCGGCTGCTGAGCGGCAGCTCGTGGGAGGAGAACATCGCCCTGCCGGGCTACGCGCCGCGGCCGGGCGAGGACATGGACGTCCAGCTGCGGGTGGTGACGCCGCACTACTTCGCGACGCTGAGCCTGCCGCTCGCCGCCGGCCGCGCCTTCACCGCGCGCGACCGCCAGGGGGCGCCGCGGGTGGCGATCGTCGACCAGGCCATGGCCCGCCGCTTCTGGCCCCGGGAGGCCCGCGCCGGCGCCGCGGCCCTGCTCGGCCGGCGCTTCGGCTTCGGCCCGGCGACCAGCAGCCGCGACCTCGAGATCGTCGGCGTGGCCAGGGACGCGAGGTCCATCCGGCTCGGCGACGCGCCACCGCCGACCGCCTACCTGCCGGTGGCGCAACGGCTCGCCCCGCTGTTCGAGCTCGAGGTGAGGACCGCCGGCGGCGCGGGCCCGCCGCCCCCGGGCCTCGCCGCCGCCCTGCGGCGCGCCATCGCCGAGGTGGACCCCAACCTGCCGGTGTTCAGCATCCTGGGCATCGACGAGCAGCTCGCGCGCTCGCTGGCGCGAGAGCGGGCGGTGGCGCGGCTGATCGGCTTCTTCGGGCTGCTGGCGCTCGGCCTGGCGGCGATCGGCCTCTACGGCGTGATGTCTTACAGCGTCGCCCGCCGCACCAGCGAGATCGGCCTGAGGATGGCGCTCGGCGCCTCGCGCGGCCAGGTCCTGGGGCTGGTGATGCGCGAGACGGCGCGCCTGACCGCCGCCGGCGTGGCGGCCGGCCTGATCGCCGCGGCGGCCACCACCCGCCTGGCGGCGAGCCAGCTGTTCGGGCTGAGCGCGTGGGACCCGGCGACGCTGGCCGCGGCGACGCTCGCCATGGTGGCGGTGGCGCTCGCCGCCGGCTTCCTGCCGGCGCGGCGCGCCGCCGACACCTACCCGATGGCGGCGCTCCGCCGCGACTGATTCGGGTTCGGGTGCTCAGGGCGCTCAGGCGCTGGCGCGCCGCGGCTCGGCGGGTTGCAGCTCGTCGAGCTCCACCGCGACCAGCTTGGAGACCCCCTTCTCTTCCATGGTGACGCCGTAGAGGCTGGCGGCGACCTCCATGGTCAGCTTGTTGTGGGTGATGATGATGAACTGAGTGTCGCCGGCCAGCTCGCGCAGCAGGTCGATGAAGCGCACCGTGTTGACGTCGTCGAGCGGCGCGTCCACCTCGTCGAGGATGCAGAACGGCGACGGCTTGGTCTGGAACAGGGCGAACAGCAGGGCGATGGCGGTGAGCGCCTTCTCGCCGCCCGATAGCAGCATCAGGTTCTGCAACCGCTTGCCGGGGGGACGGGCGACGATCTCGATGCCGCTCTCGAGCACGTCCTCGTCGTCCATCAGGCGCATCTCGGCCTCGCCGCCGCGGAACAGGCGGACGAAGACCTCGCCGAAGCTGCGGTTGACCAGCTCGAAGGTGGCGCGGAAGCGCTCGCTCGAGGCCTCGTTGATCTCGCGGATGGTGCGCCGCAGGCTGTCGACGGACTGCGTCACGTCGGCGCGCTGGGTGGTCAGGAAGACCTGGCGTTGCTCCTGCTCGTCGTGCTCCTGGACGGCCAGCACGTTGACCGGCCCCAGCCGTTCGAGCGCCGCCTTGCAGCGGGCCAGCTCGGCTTCCAGCTCGATGACCTCAGCCGGCTCGGCCAGCTCAGCCGGCTCGGCCAGCTCGGCCGGCTCGCTGCTTTCCCTGGTTTCCGCGGACACCCCGGCCGGCGGCGCGACGGCCGGCAGCTCCTCGCCGAAGTGCTCGCGGTAGCTCGCGGCCAGGTGCTCGACGTCCTGGCGCCGGCTGGCGGCGGCGACCCGCAGCTCCTCGATCTCGGCGCGCACCTGGTCGCGGCGGGAGCGGTGACCGGCGATGCGCTCGTCGAGGCCGCGCACCTCCTGGCGATGGGCGTCGAGCTCCTCCTGCTCCTCCAGCACCGCCTCCTGGGCCTCGTCGCGCTGTTCGAGGGCCTGCTGCAACTCGGCCTCGGTGCGGGCGAGCTCGGCGTCGAGCTGACCGCGGCGCGCCGCCAGGCGCTCGGCCTCCTCGCGCCAGGCGGTCACCTGGCGGCGGCCGCTGGCGACCTCGGCGGCGAGGCGCGCCACCTCGCGGTCGTGGGACTCGAGCCGCTCGTCGAGCAGCTCCAGGCGGCTGCGGTGGCCGGCGCTGGCGGTGCGCAGCGCCTCGCGCGCGCCGCGGGCCGACTCCTGCTCGTTGGCCGCGCGCTCCAGGCTCTCCGTCAGCGCCCCCTCGCCCGCCTCGGCCGTCGCCAGCTCCTGCTGCAGCTGGGCGCGGCGCTCGGCGACCCGCTCCATCTCGCGCCGGGTCTCGAGCTGCTCGCTGGTGAGGGTCTCGCGCTCGGCACCGAGGCGGCGGTGGCGAGCCGCGGCATCCTCCTCGCGCGCACGGCCGACGGCGAGCTCCTGCCGCAGCTGGGAGGTCTCGTTCTGCAGCCGGTTGGCTTCGCCGGCCAGCCCCGCGCGCTCCGCCACCAGGCGATCGAGCTCGGCGGCGGCGCGCGCATGCTCGGCCTCGAGGTCGGGGATCGCGCGCTCGAGGGCGACGAGCTCGCCCTCGCGCTCGAGCACGCCGGGGGTGACGGTCTCGCCCTCGACGTGGAAGCTGCCGGCCTGCACCCACACCCCTTCGCGGGAGAGGAAGGCGACGCCGGGATGGCGGCGGGCGAGCCGCTCGGCATCGCCGGCGGAGCGCACCAGGAAGGCCGGCGGCAGCGCCGCGGCCAGGGCTGCCGGCAGCCGCAGCGCCTCCCCCAGCGACAGCACCACCGCGGGATCGTCGATCGCCGGATGCTCGCCCGCCTGCTCGCCGCCGTCCGCCGCACCGGCCTCCAGCAGGATGGCGCGCGAGCGGCCGGCGAGGGCGCGGGCGAGGTCCAGCGCGCCGGTGCCCGGCGGCAGCACCACCGCATCGGCCAGGCCGCCCAGGTAGACGTCGAGGCTGCGCTCCCAGCCCAGGGCCGCATGCGCCTGCTCGGCGAGGAAGGCGGGGGCGGCGAGGCCGGCGTCGGCGAGCGCCGCCAGCAGCGCGCCGCGCCGCTCGGCATCGGCGCGCGCCAGGTCGGCGAGCAGCCGCTGACGCTGGCGCGCATCGTGGATCTCGCCGGCCAGCGTGCGCTTGCGGTCGGCGGCCTCGGCCTCTTGGCGCATGGTGACCTCGAGAGCGGCGGCGATCCGCTGCTGCTCCTCGACGCGGGCGGCGAGGTTGGCCGCGACCGCGGCGGTGCGCTCGCCGGCGATGGCCAGCGCCTCGGCCGCCTGGCGCAGCTCGTGGGCGCGGCGGTCGAGCTCCTCCTCGAGGTGATGCTGGCGGAAGCTGCCGCGCTCGAGCTCGATCTGCGACTGCTGGGCGCGCTGGCGCAGGCCGGCGAGCGCCGCCGCGGCGTGGAGCATCTCCGCGCGCAGCGCCTCGACCCGCGCGGCAGCCTGCGCGAGGTCGCGCTCGGCGTCGGCGATCCGCCGCTCCTCGGCGTCGACGGCGGCCGCCGCCCGCGTCCGCTCCTCCGCCAGCTCGCCGCGCCGCGCTTCGAGCGCCGCCAGGGCGTCGGCCTGCCCCGCGGTCTCCTGCTCGCGGCGCTCGGCGAGGGCGCGGTCCTGCGCGGCGCGCTCGCCGATCTCGGTCACCGTCTGGCGGTTGGCCTTGAGGAACTCCTGCCGCCCCTGGATGGCGGCCGCGAGGTCGGCGACCCGCTGATGGCGCGCCGCCACCTCGCTCGCCAGCTCGTCGAGGCGCTCGCGGCCGGCGGCGAGAGCGGCCTCGTCGCGGTGCAGATCGGCGGCGAGCGCCGCCTCGCGCGCCGTCGCCTCCTCGAGGCCCGTCCGCAGCTCGGCCAGGTGGGCGCTGTGCAGGCGGTGGCGCCCGACCAGCACCCGCGCCAGCAGGTCGCGGTACTCGCGCTCCTTCTCCTGGTAACGGCGGGCGGCGGAGGCCTGGCGCTTGAGCGAGCGCAGGGCGCGCTCGACCTCGGAGATCACGTCGTCGAGGCGCAGCAGGTTGGCGGTCGCCTCCTGCAGCTTGATCTCGGCGACGTTCTTGCGCGCCTTGTAGCGGGTGATGCCGGCGGCTTCCTCGATCAGCTTGCGGCGCTCCTGCGGCTTGCCGGAGAGGATCATGCCGATCTTGCCCTGCTCGATCACCGAGTAGGCGCGCAGACCGAGCCCGGTGTCCATCAGCAGGTCCTTGATCTCCTTGAGCCGGGTGATCTTGCCGTTGAGGCGGTACTGGCTCTCGCCGCCGCGGAAAACGCGCCGGCCGATGGTGATGCGGCCATCGTTGGCGCTGGGGAACGAGGGGTCGGTGCGCAGCGTCAGGGTGCACTCGGCCATACCCAGCGGCTTGCGGTTCTCGGCGCCGTTGAAGATGTCGTCCGCGATGGTGCCGCCGCGCAGCGACTTGGCGCTCTGCTCGCCGAGCACCCAGGTCATCGCCTCGGAGAGGTTGCTCTTGCCGCAACCGTTGGGCCCGACGATGGCGGTGATGCCCCCGGCGAGCTCGACGGTGACCGGATCGACGAACGACTTGAAGCCTGAGATCTCGAGCGACTCGACTTTCAGCATAGACCTCGTTCCATGGCAAGGAGCCCCTCGGAAGGGACCGGTGGCCACGCCGAGGAGCCGGCGGTGCAACCGCAATCCCTGGTGGCCCGTCGCAAAGCAGACTACCAGATTTGGTGGCCGAGAGACAAGACGACAGGCGGCGAGGGCGACCGGTTCAAGCCCCGGATCCAGGGGCTGTCGCGGCCGAGCGCCACCAGTATAACCGGCGCCGCCGCGGCGGTGGCGGGAGGGCCAGGCGGTCGTCTACACTCTCCGATCAATGAACCGACCAGCGCCGCTCCTGCTCGCGGGCCTCGCCCTGCTCCTCGCCTCCCCTGCCGGCGCTCAGAACGGCGCACCCTCCAGGAAGGCGGGGCGCGGCTGTGCCTGGGAAAAGCTCGCCGACGCCAAGCTCGGCCTGGCAGCCTGGGTCCAGCGCTGCGACTACGGCTTCCGCAAGATCGATTTCCTGATCGTGAAGCGCTCCCTGGCCGTCCGCTTCTCGGACGGCGGCGGTCCGGATCCGCTCGTCGACGTCTTCGACCTCGAGCCCGGCGAGACGCCCGCCGCGGGCATCCAGCGCCTGTTCAAGGCGCGTACGGACCCGAAGCTCGCCGCCCGCTGCGTCCTGGCCCCTTATCGCGGCAGCAAGGCGCCGGCCGGCGTGCAGCGCTTCACCTTCGTGCCGAACGCCGCCTACCTCAAGCAGCTCGCCGCCAAAGCCGACCCAAACGAGGTGGGCGACCCGCCGTGCGGCGACTGGGGCGATGCGCCGGACGGCATCCAGTATTTCGAGGCGCAACCCGCGAGCGGCGCCCGCAAGGTGCTCTTCGTCAGGGTCGGCCAGGACGAGCCGTTGTTCGACGAGCAGACGCTCCGGCTGCTGCCGCCGTAGCGATCGAGCGCCGGCCGCGGCCCGTGCCGCCCGCCACGGGCCGCCTACTTGGGCTTCGACAGGCTGCGGACGTAAGCGACGACCTGTTCGATCTGCGCGGCGGTCAGCTGCCCCTTCTGGGGTGGCATCTTGCCCTTGCCGTTGGTGATCACCGCCGTCAGCTGGGCATCCGTCAGCGCCTGCACCTCCGGCCGGCGCAGGTCCTGGACCTTGAGCGCCTTGCCGAGCGGCGTGTCGGCGCTGCCGTCGGCGCCGTGGCAGCCGATGCATTTGTCCTTGTAGACGTCGGCGCCGGCCTGGGCGGCGGCGGCGGTGGCCGCCTGGGCCGCCGGCACGGCCAGGAAGGCGAGGGTCAGGACGGCGGCGATTGCGGCCGCCGCGACCGTCTTGGTGCCGGCGATCCCGGAGTCGGCACGCAGTCGTGAGGTTGGCATGGTCATTTGTCTCCTTGCAGAGGCTGGTCCGGCGTTGTGCCGTCATCATAGCGCTCGGACCGGTTCACCCAACCGGCATGCAGCCGGCGAACCACCGTCCGTGGCGCCTCGCGGGCGGCCCGCCGGCGCCGTGTTAAGTTCTACCCGGCCGGTGTTCCGCCAGGCCGAAGCCGCCCATCGGACGCGCGCGGCAAGCAACCAAGGACGGAAACCATGACGATCGATCGCCGCTCCCTGCTCAAGGTTGCCGGGCTGATGCCCCTGGTGCGCGCGGCAGGCGCGGTGCCGCTCCTCGCCCGGGCTGCCGCCAGTGTCGTCAATGTCGCCGATGCCGCCAATGCGGCCAATCCCGCCAATGCCGCCAATGCAGCCAATGCAGCCAAGATGGCCGGCGAGAGCGCGGATCACATCTTGCGGATCGCCGCCGGCAGGATCGAGCTCGCGCCCGGCCATGTCGTGTCCACGACGACCTACGACGGACAGTTCCCCGGCCCGCTGCTGCGCTTGCGGGAAGGGCGGCGCGTCGTCGTCGACGTCCACAACGACACCGATGCGCCCGAGCTGGTCCACTGGCACGGACAGCGGGTCGCCAGCCAGGTGGACGGCGCCGCCGAGGAGGGCACGCCGTTCGTGCCGGCGCACGGCATGCGCCGCATCACCTTCGTGCCCGGGCCGGCGGGTTTCCGCTTCTATCACACGCACGCCGTGGCCCGGGGCGATCTGCGGCGCGGCACTTATTCCGGCCAGGCCGGGCCGCTCTACGTCGAGCCCGAGCGCCACGCCGGCGCCTATGACCGCGAAGTCTTCCTGACGCTCAAGGAGTTCGCACCGTCGTTCAGCCGCGGCGGCGACATGGCGATGGACATGCTGGCCGGCGCTCCGCTCGCGGCGCTGCAACGGCTGGGCAAGGCGGCGGATGCGGCGGCGCACGACCAGACCAAGGGATTCGAGGTCGGCTACGAGCTGTTCTGTATCAACGGCAGGATGCTCGGACACGGCGAACCCATCCGCGTCAAGCAGGGCGAGCGGGTGCTCTTCCACGTGCTCAACGCCAGCGCCACCGAGATCCGCAGCCTCGCCCTGCCCGGCCACGCTTTCCAGGTCATGGCGCTCGACGGCAATCCGGTGCCGGCGCCGGCGGCCGTGCCCGTGCTCTGGCTGGGGACCGCCGAACGCGTCTCGGCGCTGGTCGAGATGAATCATCCCGGCGTGTGGATCATGGGCGACCTCGCCGGCGACGACCGCCGCCGCGGCATGGGAGTCGTCGTCGAGTACGCCGGCCGGCAGGGCAAGCCGCAATGGCTCGAGCCGTTGCCGTTCCGCTGGGATTACACCCACTTTGGCAAGGCCGGCGCCGCGCCGCCGTCGCCGGACGCGACGATCGAGCTGACGATCGTCAAGCACAACGCCGCCCTCGCCGGCTTCAATCAATGGACCCTCAACGGCGAAGCCTTCTCGATGGCCACGCGGCGGCCGATGTACAAGCTACGCGAGGGGAAGCGCTACCGTTTGCGTTGCCGCAACGCCAGCGACGACATCCACCCGCTGCACCTGCACCGCCACAGCTTCGAGCTGACCCGTGCCGGCGGCAAGCCGACCGCGGGCGTGGTCAAGGACGTGGCGATGCTGGGCGGGTTCCAGGAGCTCGACCTCGACTTCGTGGCCGACAACCCGGGCCCGACGCTCTTCCACTGTCACCAGCAGCTGCACATGGATTTCGGCTTCATGGCGCTCTTCGACTACGCCTGAGCCGCCGCCGAGCTAGCCGCCGCCGAGCTGGCCACCGGCGGGCGCGGCGGGCAGCAGGCGGATCGCCGCGGGATCGGCGCCGGCGTCCTCGCGGTGCAACTGCTCGACCAGGGCGGCGCGCCGGTCGAGCACGGCGCGCTGGTTGATATAGCCCTTGTCGGTGATCTCGCCGGCGTCGATCGAGGGCGGCTCGGCCAGCAGCATGACGCGCGCGATCCGCCGGCAGCCGGCGGGGTTCGCCGCGTTGTGGGCGGCCAGTCCTGCGAGGAGCTTGCCGCGCACCTCGGGGCGGCCGATCAGCTCGCCGAGCGGCGCCTCGCCCGATCCGGCGCCGCACAGCGTCCGGCAGCCGTCGAGGCTGGGGAAGACGAGCAGGCCGACGTCGCGCCGGTCGTGGCCGGTCACCACCACGTCCTGGATGACCGGAGCGGCGGCGCTGATCACCTCGGTGCGCAGCTCGCCGACATGGACCCAGGACCCGGAGAGCAGCTTGAAGTTCTCGGCGATCCGGCCGTCGAAGACGATGCCCCGCGCCGGATCGTCCGGGTCGGCCAGCTTGCCGGCATCCCCCATCCTGAAGAAGCCATCCTGGTCGAAGATCTCGCCCGCCAACTCGGGCTGCCGCCAGTAACCGGGCGTGACGTTGGGTCCCTTGACCCGCAGCTCGAGCTTGCCCGCGACCGGCGTCAGCTTGATCTCGGTCCCCGGCAGCGGCAGGCCGATGACGCCCGGCCGTTCGGCGTGGAAGTGGCTGACGGCGGCGGCGGGAGCCGTCTCGGTCGAACCCCAGCCCGCGAGAATGGCAACCCGCCTCCCGGTCGCCCGCACCGCCAGCCGCTCGAGCTGCTCCCACAGGTGCTGCGGCAGCGAGGCCGCGCCGTAGAAGACGGCGTCGAGGTCGCGGAAGAACGTCGCGCACAGCTCGCCGTCGCGCTCGAGGTAGGGCAGCAGCATGTCGTAGCCGCGCGGCACGTTGAAATACAGCGTCGCCGGCACCTCGCGGAGGTTGCGCACCGTGGTCTCGATCAGCCCGGGCAGCGGCCTGCCGCCGTCGATGTAAAGGCTGCCGCCATGAAAGAGGATCATGTTGAAGGTGTAGCTGCCGCCGAATGTGTGGCTCCACGGCAGCCAGTCCACGATCACCGGCGGCCGCGCCGCGAGGAAAGGCCAGAGCTGTGCCGTCGCCTGCTGGTTCGAGCAGAGCATGCGCTGGGTGGTGAGGGCGCCCTTGGGCCGGCCCGTCGAGCCCGAGGTGAAGAGGACCTTCGCGATCGTGTCGGGGCCGACCGCGGCAAAGCGGGCCGCGACCGCGTCCGTCGAGGCGGCGCCGAGCAGGTCCGCAAAGTCCGTCGCCGGGCGATCGGTAGGCGGGTTGGCGCTGACCACGAGCTCGCCGCCGTTGCCGAGCGCCGCCGCGCAGGCCGCGAAAGCCGCCTGGTACCTGGCGCCGTCCGCGGCATAGACCAGGCCGGGAGCGGTCCACTCGACGACGTAGCGCAGCTGCGCATGCTCCAGCGACTGCACCGAATAGGCAGGCGAGATCGGCACCACCGGGATGCCGACGTGCATGGCCGCGAGTTGCAGCAGGGCGTTGTCGATGCCGTTCTCGGAGAGGACCGCCACGCCCCGCTCCGGACCGAGACCGCGTGCCAGCAGCGCCGCCGCGATCCGCTCCACCGCGGCCAGCGCCTGACGGTAGGTGACGCGCCGCCAGTCGCCTCCGACGTTGGACGTCTTGGCGGCGCCGGAACCGGCGGCGGGAGCGGCAGCGGGAGCGGGAGCGGCAGCGGCGGCGGGAGCGGCAGCGGCGGCGGGAGCGGCAGCGGCGGCGCCGGACGCGGCGGCGGGGCGCTCGGCGAGGAAGGTGCGCTCAGGCGCTTCCCGTGCCCAGCGGAGGAGCAGGTCGCCGACACAGCGCGGATACGGCAGCAGGGCTTGCGGCGAGCGCAGCAACAGCCCGCCGTCGGACAGCCGCCGGGTGGCGACCGCCGCCGGCGCCAGGGCGAGCGGCCTGCTGGGAGCCTTCCCTGCGAGTCCTTGGGGGTCGGTGTCGTCGCGCACGGACAAGGACATGAATTTAGCATGGGACCCCGCGGCGCCGAAGCGCCGGCGCGGGCGCGGGACCTGTGCCAGAATGAGCGCCGGCACGACCCCTACCCGGACGATGAGCGGTTGAGAAACGCCGTCTACTTCTACGGCACCTGCCTGGTCGACCTCTTCTATCCCGAGGCCGGGATGGCCGGCATCGAGCTGCTGCGCCGCGCGGGCCTCGAGGTGGTCTTCCCGCAGGCGCAGACCTGCTGCGGCCAGCCGGCCTTCAACAGCGGCTATGCCGCCGACGCCCGCGCCGTCGCCCGCGCCCAGGTGGCCCTGTTCCGCGAGCCCTGGCCGGTGATCGTTCCCTCCGGCTCCTGCGCCGCGATGATGCGCTGCCACTACCCGGGGCTGTTCGCCGGCGAGCCCGACCTGCCAGCGGTCGCGGCGCTCGCCGGCAGGGTCCACGAGCTCACCGAGTTCCTGGTGGACGTGCTCGGCGTCAAGCTGGCCGACCGCGGCCTGCCGGTGCGCGTCGCCTGGCACGCCTCCTGTCATGCGCTGCGTGAGCTGGGCGCCGGCGAGCAGCCCAAGGCGCTGCTCGGCCAGCTCGCCAACGTCGAGCTGGTGCCGCTGGCGCGGGAGCGCGAGTGCTGCGGCTTCGGCGGCACCTTCTCGGTCCGCTTCCCGGAGGTTTCGGCGGCGATGGTGGCGGACAAGGCCGACGACGTCGCCGCATCCGGCGCCACCGAGCTGCTGGCCGCCGACTGCGGCTGCCTGCTCAACATCGCCGGCAGGCTGGCACGGACCGGCAGCACCGTGCGCGCGCGGCACATCGCCGAGTTCCTGTGGGAGAGGACTCGCGCCGCGCCGCCGCCAGCGGCGCCGCCGCCGGATGCGGCCGCGGCGGCCAGGCGATGACGGCTCCGGCCGCGCCCCCCGACTTTCGCGCCGGCGCCGCGGCCGCGCTCGCCGACCCCAAGCTACGCGCCAACTTCCGCCGCGCCATGGACGGTCTGATGGCGAAGCGCGCCGCGCTGTTCGCCGACCCGGCCGAATGGCGGTCGCTGCGCGCCCTGGGCGCCGCCATCCGCGCCCGCAGCCTCGCGCGCCTGCCCGAGCTGCTCGAACGCCTTGAGGAGCGCCTGCGCGCCAACGGCATCCAGGTCCACTGGGCCGAGACCACGGCCGAGGCCAACGCCGCCGTCCTGGCCATCCTGCGCGCCCGCGGCGCCACCCGGGTGGTCAAGGGCAAGTCGATGGTCTCCGAGGAAATGCACCTCAACGCCTTCCTCGATGCCCACGGCGTCGAGTCGCTCGAGTCCGACCTGGGCGAGTACGTCGTGCAGCTCGACGGCGAGATGCCATCGCACATCATCATGCCGTGCATCCACAAGGACGGCCGCCAGATCGCCCGCCTCTTCGGCGAGAAGATCCGGGGCGCGCGCTACACCGAGGACGTCGACGAGCTGACCGCCATGGCGCGCCGCGTCCTGCGCGCCAAGTTCCAGGAGGCCGACGCCGGGATCTCGGGCGTCAACATCGCGGTCGCCGAGACCGGTACCCTGGTGCTGATCGAGAACGAGGGCAACGGCCGCATGTCGACCCACGTGCCGCCGGTCCACGTCGCGCTGATGGGGATCGAGAAGGTGGTCGAGCGCCTCGAGGACGTGCCGCCGCTGCTCGCCCTGCTCTGCCGCTCGGCCACCGGCCAGACCATCACCACCTACACCAACCTGATCAGCGGCCCGCGCGCCGCCGGGGAGCTGGACGGGCCGCGCGAGGTCCATCTGGTCATCCTCGACAACGGCCGCTCGCGGATCTTCGCCGATCCCGAGCTGCGGGCGACCTTGCGCTGCATCCGCTGCGGCGCCTGCATGAACCACTGTCCGGTGTACACCCGCGTCGGCGGCCACGCCTATCAGGCCGTCTATCCGGGGCCGATCGGCAAGATCCTGATCCCGCAGACCGAAGGGCTGAAGCTGCGGCGCGAGCTGCCGCAGGCATCGAGCCTCTGCGGCGCCTGCGTCGAGGTCTGCCCGGTGGAGATCCCGATCACCGAGCTGTTGCTGCGGCTGCGGCGCGAGGCCGCCCACCCCGATCCCGGCTCGCCGGTGCTGCAGGCGGGCGAGGCGCGCGCCCCCGTCGAGGACCGCACCTGGGCGGCCTGGCGGCGGGTCTTCGCCTCGCCGCGCGTCTACCGCCTGGTCAGCCGGCTCGCCACCCGCCTGCGCTGGCTGCCGCCGCCCCGGCTGGGCCCCCTGCGCGCCTGGACCGGCGCCCGATCGGCGCCGCGCCCGGCGCGCCGCACCCTCCACGAGCTCGCCCGCCGCGACGGAGTGCCCGATGCCTGACCTCCCCGCCGCCAGCCCCCGGGCGCGCATCCTCGGCCGCCTGCGCGCCGCCGCGCCGGCAGCCCAGCCGCCGGCGCCTGGCGATGCCGCCCACGGCGCCGGCACGGCACATCCCGCAAACGCTGCAAACACCGCCAGCACGGCAAGCTCCGCCAGCAGCGCCAGCACCGCCGTCCTCGCCGCCAAGACCTGGCCGCCGGCGGAGCGTATCGCGCGGCTCAGGCGCTGCATGGAGGCGGTGAGGGCCGAGTTCGTCGAGGCGACGGCCGCCACCTGGCCGGCGGCGGTCCGCGAGCTGCTGCGCGGCGCCGGCGCGCGCACGCTCTGGGCCGGCGCCGGCGGCCCGCTCGCCGCGCCGCTCGCCGCGGCCGGCGCCGACGGCGGCGCCCCCGCGCTCCGGCTGTTCGACCGGCCGGTCGAGGAGCTCAAGGCGGCGCTGTTCGCGACCGCCGACGCCGGTATCACCACCTGCCTCGGCGGCATCGCCGAGACCGGCGGCCTGATCCTCTGTCCATCGCCCGGCGAGCCGCGGCTGCTCTCCCTGGTGCCGCCCATCCACCTCGTGCTGCTCGATCCGGCCCGCATCTGGGACACTCTCTGGCACGCGGTCCGCGACCTCGGCTGGTCACGGACGCTGCCCGCCAACGCCCTGGTGATCTCCGGTCCGAGCAAGACCGCCGACATCGAGCAGACGCTGGCCTACGGCGTCCACGGTCCCAAGCGCCTGATCGTCGTCCTCGTGCCCGGCGCCCCCGGCTGATCCGGCGCGGCAGCGCTGCGCCGCCGGCGCGGGACCGGGCAGCTACCCGAACGGGTGGGTGTGGACTACATCCTGTCCTCGGCAGGCCTACAAGAACTTCAGCAACCAGCTGATTTTCCAGACCCCTCAGGGCCGCTACGCTGGATCCGTGGTGGACGCTACCCACGCGGTGGGCCGCGCCGCGCCGTTGCGGGTTTCTATCTCGGGAGAGTCAAACCATGAAAGACGACACCACCCTCTACTCGCTGCCGCGGGGATCCGAGACCATCCTGGTGGCCGAGGACGACGAGACGCTCCGCACGCTGCTCGGGATCGCGCTCGAGAGCTGCGGCTACACCGTGCTCAAGGCCGCCGGCGGCGCCGAAGCCCTGCGGCTCGCGGAGCGGCACGACGGCGCCATCCCGCTGCTCATCAGCGACGTGGTGATGCGGGGAATGGACGGCTGCGAGCTCGCCGACCGCCTCGCGGCGCTCAACCCGAACCTGAAGGTGCTGTTGCTGTCGGGCTATCCTGTCGACCCTGACCTCCACGGCGGCGTCGCCTTCCTGCAGAAGCCTTTCCGGCCGTCCATCCTGGTGGCCAGGGTGCGCACGCTCCTCGACGCCCCACCCGCGCATCAGGCGCTCGCCCTGATCGAGCATTCCCGATCGCCGGCGGCCTCGTCTCCCAACGGCCGGCGGGTCGCCAAGCTCGAGGCCTGCACCTACCGGTAGGACCGAGGGGCCTGGCAACCGGCCGCGGAGGACCCGGATCGAGATCAGGAAGGGCGCCGCAGCGGCACGCCGGTGGCGGCGGCTTCACGCAGCTTGGGATGGAGCACGAGCCCGAAGCCGTCGGCCATGCGGGGGAAGTAGTTGAAGATGGCGATCAGGTGGCCGAGCTCGAGCAGCCCTTGATCGTCGAGGCCCGCGTCGCGCAGCGGCTGCCAGTCGGCCGCCGTCATCTCGCGCGGCCGCAGGGACATGGTTTCGGCCACCGTGCACAGCGCCCGCTGGCGCGGCGTCAGCTCCGGCAGCTCGCGCCAGCGATGCTGCTTGATCGCTTCGACCAGCTCCGGATCGCCGTTTTCGACACGCAGAAACTCTGCGTGAGATTCCGTTCAGTACTCGCAGACCTGCGCCGCCGAGGCGACCGCCGCCACCATCTCGCGCTCGGCGCGGTCCAGCGCGCCGGGCGCGAACATGATCTCCTGGAAAGCCCGCTGCATCGCCGGGCCGATGCGCGGATGCGCGGCGAGCAGTCGCGACATGTCGCCGACGAAGCCAAAGTCATAAGGCGATCTCTGGCCCCCCGGCGCGCGCCGCCGCAGCTCCTCCTCGTCCGGTAGGGCGATGAACGGTCCTCGATCTTCAGGCATGGAGCGATCCTTTCATGCGGGCGCGCCAGGCGCCAATAGAGAAGGTGCGCCGAGACCCCGCCGGCGGACAAGCCCGGACTTCCTCAAGCTGTGGACGGCGAAGGCAATCTCGGAGCTGGGCTCGCGCATCACCCGCGAGGGCATCCCGCTGACCGCCCTGCTGGTGCTGCATGCCAGCGCCCTGCAGATGGGGCTGCTCAACGCGCTGGGCGGCGCCGCCGTGCTGGTCGTCGGCCTGGCGGCCGGCGTCTGGATCGACCGCCGGCGGCGGCGGCCGGTGCTCATCGCCGCCGACCTCGGCCGCGCCGCGGTGCTCGCCTCGATCCCGGCGGCGGCACTTGCCGGCAGGCTGGCGATGGGACAGCTGTATGCGGTCGCCGCCCTCGCCGGCGTCCTCACCATCTTCTTCGACGTCGCCGACCAGTCGTACCTGCCGACGCTGGTCGAGCCCGACCGCATCCTGGACGCCAACGCCAAGCTCACCCTGAGCAGCACCCTTGCCGAGATCGCCGGTCCCGGCCTGACCGGCTTCCTGGTGCAGCTCATCACCGCGCCGATCGCCATTCTGTTCGACGCGCTTTCCTTCCTGGTCTCCGCGCTGCTGCTGGTGGCGATCCGCCAGCGCGAGCCGCCGCCGGAGCGCCGTTCGTCCGAACGCCTGCCGGCACAGGCGCTGGCCGGCGTGCGCTGGATCTTCGCCGACCCGGTGCTGCGGGCGCTGGGTCTGCGCTCGGCAACCGCCTGGGTGTTCCACGGCTTCTTCGGCGCGCTCTACATGCTCTTCGCGGTGGACGTGCTGCACCTGCGGCCCGCCGTGATCGGCATCGTCGTCGCCACCGGCGGCGCCGGCGCCATGGCCGGCGCCTTCCTGGCGCCGCGACTCGAGCGCCGGTTCCCGCTCGGACGGACGTTCCTGGCGGCCGCGGCGATCTACGGGCTGACGACGCTGCTGATCCCGCTCGCCGGGATCGTGCCGGCCGCAGGCACCGCGGGCGCCTGGCCTGCGGCAGCGCTGTTGATCGTCGCTCAGCTCGGCGACATGGCGTTCACGGTTTACGACATCAACGAGGTCAGCCTGCGCCAGCGGATCGTCCCGCCGCACGTCCTGGGTCGCGTCAACGCCGGCATGGAGCTGCTGGCCCGCGGCGTCTTCCCACTCGGCGCGCTGCTCGGCGGCTACCTCGGCATGCGCCTCGGGGTCCGCCCGACCCTGGCGCTCGCCGCCGGCGGCATCCTGCTCTCCAGTCTCTGGCTGGCCGCCCCGGCGCTGCGCCGCCTGCCATAGACCCGGCCGGGGCTGACGGGTCGGCGCTGCCGCCATGCCGGCACTCCTTGCAAGTCGGCCGGCGCTGCCGCCTTGCCGGCACTCCCGGCAGGTCGGCCGGCGCTGCCGCCATGCCGGCACTCCTTGCAAGTCGGCCGGCGCTGTCGCCTTGCCGGCACTCCCGGCAGGTCGGAATTCCTGGTTGCCGGGCTCGGTTTCGGCTTGGCGTGGACGCGCTGCCGGCCATGACCAGCTCAACTCGCACTCTGCCTGCTTACACGATCCCCGCCGGGGCCGACATCGGACACGTGCACCTCAAGGTGGCCGATCTCGAGCGGGCGCTCGCCTTCTACGTCGGCGTCCTCGGCTTCGAGCTGGTCACCCGCCACGGCTCACAGGCGGCCTTCGTGTCGGCCGGCGGCTACCACCACCATATCGGCCTCAACACCTGGGAGAGCCGCGGCGGCACGCCACCGCCGCCCGCCCATACCGGCCTGTACCACCTCGCCATCCGCTACCCGACGCGGCCCGCGCTCGCAACCGCCGTGCGGCGGGTCCTCGACGCGGGAACCCGGCTGCAGGGCGCCTCGGACCACGGCGTCAGCGAGGCAATCTATCTCGCCGACCCCGACGGCAACGGCGTGGAGCTGTACTGGGACCGGCCCCGGGAGCAGTGGCCGCACACGCCGGACGGCGCCCTCGCCATGCGCACCGATCCCCTCGACCTCGCCGGCCTGCTGCGCACGGCGGCCTGATCCCGCGCCTCGACCTCGCCGGCCTGCTGCGCACGGCGGCCTGATCCCGCGACTCGACCTCGCCGGCCTACTGCGTACGGCGGCCTGATCCCGCGCCCCTGCTTCTCCCCGCGTCAGCGGGTGCCCGCGACCCGGTGCCAGGCGGCGGCCAGCTCGGCGAGCAGCATCTGCTATTTGCCGAAATGGGGGTTCTCGATCAGCCCGAAGCGGTTGCCGAACGGATCCAGCACCTGGACCACCTTGATGCCGCCGCCGACGTCCTGGATCTCCTGCAACTTGGAGGCGCCGGCCGCCAGGAAATGGTCGAGCCCGGCCTGGATCTCGGCGACGCCCCAATAGACCTCGACGCCCCCCTGGTGGCCGGTCTCCGGCGCTCCGGGATGCAGCCCCAGCTCGAAGCCGCCGACGTTGAAGCCGACGTAGAACGGCTCGTCGAAATAGGGCTGCACACCCAGCGTCCGCGCGTACCAGTCACGGCCCTGCGCGACGTCGGGGACGAAATAGATGGCGGTTCGCAATCCCTGCAGCACGATGTCCTCCTTGGCGGTGGTTCCGCTCGGTTCGGCCTCGGTTCGGCCAAAGGATACCCTTGCCGCCCCCGTCGCGGTTGGCTACGATGCCGGCGGATGTATCACCCGCCCGATTTTTCCGAGCCGCACCTGGCTGCCGCCCCCGAGTGCCGATTCGCGCCGGCGCCGGCCGACACCGTGCTGCCGGACGGCTTCATGTCCACCACCAACCATCCCACCTACGTCCGGGTCGGCGGCGCCTGGCGGATGCCCGAGCGGCCGCGCATGGATTCGCATCTGGTCTGGGACCCGGCGGCGGGGCGCCTCGAGACCAAGGAGTTCCGGCTGGTGCGCAAGGGCGACCTGGTGGCCACCGCCAGCGCCGAGGACGGTTCCGAGGGCGTGCTGGTCTGGGATCGCGGCTTCGTCGAGGAGGTGGACGACACCCGCCTGCCGGAGGCGTTCTCGTTCATGGCCTCCGAGGTCAGCCGCGAGAAGCCGGTCAACTACGACGGCATCTTCCGCGAGTTCCTCCGCCACCGCGGCGCCGGCGGCTTCATCCTCTGGATCATCGGCCCGGCGCTGGTGCACGCTCGCGGCCGGATCGCCATGGAATGGCTGATCCACCAGGGCTTTTGCCACGGCGTCATCACCGGCAACGCGGTGGGGGTCCACGACATCGAGGCCGCGCTGTTCGGCACCACGCTCGGCATGATGGCGGACGGCTCCGGCACCGCCGGCGGCCACAGCACCCACATGCGCGCCATCAACGAGGTGAAGAAGGCGGGCTCGATCGCGGCCCTGATCGACTCCGGACGTCTGCGCAGCGGCATCATGCACGCCCTGACCGTGACCGCCACGCCCTACGCGCTCGCCGGCTCGATCCGCGACGACGGCCCGCTGCCGGAGACCATGGTCTCGGCGCTCGACGCCCAGGCCGCCATGCGCGAGCTCACCGTACGGGCCACCATGGTGGTGATGGTCGCCACCGCCCTGCATGCCATCGCCGCCGGCAACATGCTGCCCACCTTCTGCGTCCGCCCCGACGGCTCGCTGGCCGAGATCACCACCATCTGCGTCGACCAGACCGAGTTCGTGGTGCACAAGCTGAAGGACCGCGGCACCCACCAGGCTTTCGGCGTCATCACCAACGCCCAGGACTTCATGCGCCTGCTGCAACTCGAGCTGGCGGAACGCATCGCTCCGCCGCGGCGGTGAGCATCCCTGCCGCCGGCCTGGTCTCCATGCCAGCCGTCGCCCTGTTCGCCGGGCTGGCCGCGGGCCTCGCGGCAATGCAGCTCGCCTGCTGCCTGATCGCGCGCTCGCTGCGCGGTGCCGGGGTCCGTCTCCGGTGGTGGGTGGCGCTCACCGGCATCTGCCTGCCGCTGGCGGTGCTGTCGCCCTGGTGGGCCGGCGGGCTGCTGCTGGTCCCCACCCCGGCAGGGGTGTTTCCCGGACCGCCTCAGAAGCCGGGACCCCACGCTCAGCTCAGCGACACGACCTATCAGTTCCTGCCCTGGGAAGCGGAGGTCAGGCGGGCCGTCGCGGACGGCCATCTCCCGCTCTGGTCGGACCGGCTCGACGGCGGCAGCTCGCCCTGGGTGAACCCGCAGGCGCAGGCCGTGTCACCGGTCGCCTGGCTGGCGCGATGCTTCCCCCTCCGGCACTTCCTGCTCGCGGCGCTCGCGCTCAAGCTGCTGGTGGCCTACGAGGGCACGGTGCTCCTGGCGCAACGCCTGTCGGCCTCGCGTCTGGCGGCGGCGCTTGCCGGGCTCGCCTTCAGCCTGGGCGGCGGCCTCATGGCCTGGGCGCTGTTCGCCCACACCGCCGCCGCGGCCTGGGTGCCATGGGTCGTCCTCAGCCTGGTGTGCACGGTGCGGTCGCGCCGCACCGGCGCCTGGATCGGGGCCTGCGCCACGGTCGCGCTGCTGATGCTGGCGGGTCATCCGGAGGTCGCGCTGGCAGGCCTGGCGCTCGCCGTCCTGGCTGCCTGCTGGTACCGGCGCCCCGGCCGGAGCAGCCGCTCGGGCCTCGCCAGGGCCGCGGCGGCGGTGGTGCTGGGCGTGTGCCTCTCGGCGGTCCAGATCGTACCCTTCGCCATCGCCGCCAGGCAGTCGCAACGCAGCGAGGATCAACAGAACCGGCCACCCTCGCAGTTCGCCGCGTTCGATCTCTGGCCGAGCAGCTGGTTCGCGCCGGCGAGCGTCAGGTTCTGGCTGGCGCCGCTGGGGCCGGAGGTCTTCGGGAAGGCTTATGAAGGACCCTTCCGCGGACCATGGGACTGGCCGGACGCGCTCAGCGGCTACGCCGGCCTCGTCGCCCTGGCCGGCGCCGGCATCGCCGTCTTTTCCAGCGCCCGGCGCAAAGCGGCGCCGCTGCTGATCTTCGCGCTGGCGGCCCTGGCGCTGGCGTCGGAGCTCGCGCCCTTCGAGCGGCTGGCGCTCGCCGTCCCGTTGCTGCGCGTGCCGGCCTACCAGCGAGCCCTGCTCGTCTCCTGCCTGGCGCTGGCGGTCGCCGGCGCCCTGGGGATCGACCGGCTGCGCCGGCTCCGCCGGCTCTCGCTACCCCACCTGGGCGCGGCCGGCGTCGCCGCGGCGGCCCTGTGGGTCGATCACTCTCCCACCGCCATCTTGCTCTGGGTGGGCATCGCCCTCGGTTTCGCGGTCGAAGCCGGAGTCGGAGCTAGAGCCGGAGACGGGGTTGGCGCCAGGGTCGGAGCCGGGGCCGGCGCCAGAGCCGGAGCCGGGGCCGGCGCGGGCCTGTGCCGGCGCCGGCTGGGCATCTCCATCCTGCTGGCGGTGACGGTGCTGGATCTGGTCCCATGGTCGCAGCGGCTCCTGCCGCGCGGCGATGCGGCGCTGTTCTTCCCCCGCGCCAGCCTCGTCGACCGCCTGTTGCCGCTCGCCGGCGATGCCATCCAGGGACGCGCCGTCGGCGCCGGGATGATGGTCTATCCGGCGGTCCTGCCGGCCTACGGCGTCGCCGAGGTGCGGCCCAACAACCCGCTCGCGCCACGAGCGTACGTCCATGTCCTGGATTGGGCCTTTGGCTTCCGTCCCGGCGTCTACCGCTACTATTCGCCGTTCGAGCACCTCGACCATCCGCTGCTGGACTTCCTGGGGGTCCGGGCGGTCGTCTCCAATCGCTACCTTGCCAATCCGCCTCGGCTGCAGACCGTCCATGGCCTGGACTTCAAGCCGTATCTGCTGCTGACCAATCCGCGGGCGTTGCCGCGAGCGTTCTTCCCGCGGACCGTCGAGCTCGTCGCCCGGCCGCGGCTCGAAGCTTGGGTGCGGGGCCTCCGCGACGGCGCGGCCGTGGCGCTGGATCCGGAGCAAGACACACCGGCCGCTCCGGGCCGCTGGCCGGGAGGCTTCGCGATCCCGAGCCTGTCCTCCTCGCGCCCGGGTGCGGTTGCCGTCACCTTCGCGCCCGCGGCCGAGGATCGCCTGCTGGCGACGTCCTTCCTGGCAGACGGCTGGCGCGCCCGCACCGGCGGCCGCGCGCTCACCACGCGCACGGTCGATGGCTGCTTCCTGGGAGTTCTGGTGCCGGCGGGCGCCGCCGCGGTCGAGCTGCGCTACCTGCCGCCGGGCTTCCTGCTCGGCGCCGCGGCGACGGCGCTCGCCGCCGCGCTCATCCTGGGCGGCGGCCTGGCGCTGCGACGGGCGCCGGCAGCTCCGGGATCAGCTCGCGGACCAGGATTTCCGCGCCGCCCGGCGGCCCGCTGACCTCGAGCGCCACCTCGCCGCCCGCCGGCTCGAGCGTCACCCGGAAGCGGAGGAAAGCGCAGCACCGGCTCTCGAGCCGCACCAGCTCGAGCACGTCGGCGACCGCCGCCTCGTCGCCCGGGAAGCGCAGCTCCCAGCCGCCGCCGGCATCGGCCAGCGGCCGCGACGCCAGCATCCGCGCGCCCACCCGCCGCAGCAAGCCGTCGCGCCGCTCGCGCAGCTCGGGCGTGGTCAGGGTGCAGACGATCGGCGGCTCGGTCATCGCGGCTCGGCGAGCGCAGAAGCCTACCATCCGCCTGCAAACCTCGTCGAGCAGCAGGAGCCCCCCTGGTCCAGCGCCGTGCCTGCTAACATCACGGCATGGAGTTGCGTGAGCGGCTGCGGGCAGTCCTGCAAGCCTTCCCCGCGGTCCGCCTTGCCGCTGTCTTCGGCTCGGTGTCCCGCGGCGGCGACCATGCCGGCAGCGACGTCGACCTGGCGCTGCTCCTCGAACCGGACACACCCGAGCTCCGCCAGAAGCTCGAGGCCGACCTGGGGCGGGCCGCCGGGCGCGAGGTCGACCTGGTGTTCCTCGACGCCGCGCCACCGCTGTTGCGCTTCGAGATCGCCACCGACGGCGTGCTCCTCCTGGCTCGCGACCGCGACGATTGGGTGGACTTCCGAGCCCGCGCCATGATCGACTGGTGGGACTGGGCACCAACGGCACGGCGGATCAACGAGGCGGCGATCCGGCGCCTCCGGGAGAAAGCAGGCCCGCCGCATGGTACGACCTGACGTCGCCAGGCAAAAGGTCGCGGCCGCAACGGCTCGCCTCGAACAGGCCGAAGCGCTCGTCGCGCGGCCGCGCGAGCAATTCCTGGCCGACTCGAAGGGCCGTGACCTGGCGAGCTTCTATCTGCTCCTTGCCATCCAGGACGTCATCGATCTCGCTGCCCATTGGGTGGCTGACGCCGGCTGGCCCCCGCCCCCGGACGCCTCCTCGACCTTCGATCTGCTCGCCCGGCACGGAGCGATCGATCGTGGTCTGGCGGATGGCCTGCGCGCCGCCACCGGGTTGCGCAATCGCATCGCGCACGGCTACACGGGCGTCGATCACGCTCGCCTCCATGATGAGTTCACGCAGGGAGTCGCAATCCTGCGCCGGTTCCTGGCGGCGGCGGCCCAGGCCGCCCAACTCTGAGACCGTCATCCGCGCGGCTCGCCCCGGCATCTCCCCATGCCCGAGCTCCCCGACGTCACCCTCTACGTCGAGCGCCTGGCGCCGCTCGTCGTCGGCCAGAGCCTGCTCGGAGTGCGGCTGGCGAGCCCCTTCCTGCTGCGCTCGGTGACGCCGCCACTGGCCAGCGCCGCCTGCCGGCACGTCCTCGACGTGCGGCGCCTGGGCAAACGCCTCGTGCTGGCGCTCGACGGCGATCTCTTCCTGGTGCTGCATCTCATGGTCGCCGGGCGGCTGCGCTGGCGGCCGGCGGCGGCAGCGGCAGGGCTGGCGGTGCCGGCGGCGGTGCCGCCGATCCCCGGGCGCAACGGCCTCGCCGCTTTCTACTTCTCGTCCGGCACGCTGCTGCTCACCGAGGCCAGCAGCAAGAAGCGCGCGTCGCTGCAACTGGTGAGCGGCCGGGCGGCCCTCGCCGCCCTCGATCCCGGCGGCCTCGAGGTGCTCGACGCCGACCTGGCGAGCTTCCGCGCCGCCCTCTGCCGCGAGAGCCATACCCTGAAACGGTCGCTCACCGACCCGGCGATCTTTTCCGGCATCGGCAACGCCTACTCCGACGAGATCCTGCACCGTGCCCGCCTGTCGCCGTTCAAGCGCTCGACCGACCTCGACGGCGAGGAGGCCGAGCGCCTGTTCCAGGCCGCCCGCGACACGCTCGTCGAATGGCTCGATCGCCTGCGGCGCGACACCCCCGGCTTCCCCGACAAGGTGACCGCCTTCCATCCCGAGATGGCGGTCCACGGCCGCTTCGGCCTGCCCTGCCCGCGCTGCGGCGCGCCGGTGCAGCGCATCGTCTACGCCGAGAACGAGGCCAACTACTGCGCCGCTTGCCAGACCGGCGGCCGCCTGCTCGCCGACCGCGCCCTCTCCCGCCTGCTCAAGTTCGACTGGCCCCGCACCGTCGCCGAGCTCGAGGAGCGCAAGCGCGAGCAGCGCGCCGGCACCCCAACGCCCGAGCGGCCGGCACCGTAGACCAGGCGCGGGGGGACTGCCCACGGCCCACGGCCGAATACCGGTCAGCCTCTGCCCCGCGCCAGGGGCGCTCCGCGGTACAATCCAACCCGGCGCCCCCGCGGCCGCCGAGACTTGGGAGACCTGAATGAAGCTCGAAGAACCGCCGATCGCACCGTCCGTCCTGGCCTCGCCCACGGACGCCGGGGCACTTCAGGTCAGCCCCTTTCTCCACCACGGGCCGGACCGCGCCTACAATCCGCTCGCCGACGAGATGCTCGAGCTCGGCCAGCCGGCCTTCGAGGCGCTGTGCCGCGTCATCGCCGGCCTCGAGGCGCCGCCCGAGCTGGTGCGCGAGCTGCGCGCCCGGCACTGGGTGGCGCCGGCGGGCACCGACCTCTCCCGCCACTTCCTGCTCAAGTACGTCTCGCTCGAAGCGCACACCGTGTGCAACCAGAGCTGCTATTTCTGCCCGGTGTCGGTGGCGCCGCGCGAGGACTACTTCATGCCGACCAAGCTCTACGAGCGCATCGTCGGCGAGCTGGCGGCGTTCCGCGACACCATCGAAGCCGTGTTCATGATCAGCTACAACGAGCCGACCCTGGACAAGCGCTTCGTCGAGCAGGTCCGCACCATCCGCGCCGCCGGGCTGCCGCCGGCGGCGCTCACCAACGGCACCGGCCTGTCGCCGAGCCGCATCGACGCTTTGGTCGAGATGGGCGGCCTGCGCTTCCTGTCGATCAACCTTTCGACCCTCGACGCCGAGAAATACCGCGAGGACCGCGGCGGCGACCACCTGGAGCTGGTGCTGCGCAACCTCGACTACGCCAAGGACAAGCCGATCGCCGAGCAGATGGACATGGTGGTGCTGGGCAAGGGCGACGAGCGCCACCAATCCGACTTCGCCGAGATCGAGCGGCGCTTCGCGGGCAGCCGCTTCAACGTCAAGTATTTCGTGGTCAACGACCGCGCCGGCTATCTCGACATCGGCCTGGCCACCAAGCACCGCGACCGCAAACTGCGCGGCTGCGATCACGTCGGCTCGCGGCCGCTGCAGCACCTGCACATCAACCCCCGCGGTCAGTGCATCCTCTGCTGCCAGGACTACAGCGAGTCGGTGGTGGTCGGCGATCTCACCGCCGCGAGCGTCGAGGAGGTGCTCACCGGGCCGGCCATGGCGCACATGCGCCGCATGGTCTACGGGCTCGAGCCGGCGCCCGACAACTTCATCTGCCACCCCTGCAAGTTCGCGCGGACCGAGTAGCGCGAGCCGCGACCGCCGCGTCCGGACCGCCAGCCGCCAGTTCGCGATCCACCGTTCGCCAGCCATGCCGCCCTTGCAACTCCGCCTCGACCCCGCCGGTTTTCACGACGGCTACGTCGCCGCCTCGCCGTTCCCGCACGCGGCCCTCGACGGGCTGTTCGCCGACGACCTCCTGGAGGCGGTGCTGGCCGACTTCCCGCAGCCGCAGGCGATCAAGTGGGTGAGCTTCGACAGCCCGACCGAGAAGAAGCTCGGCTACAGCTACCAGCAGCCGCTGGGCGAGACGCTGCGCGCCTTCCTCTTCGAGATGGGCTCGCCGCCGGTGCTCGAGTTCCTGCAGCGGCTGACCGGCATCGATGGGCTGATCCCCGATCCCTACCTGGGCGGCGCCGGCCCCCACCAGATCGTGCGCGGGGGCTTCCTCAAGGTCCATGCCGACTTCAACTGGCATCCGCTGCTCAAGCTCGACCGCCGGCTCAACCTGATCGTCTACCTCAACCAGGACTGGCTGCCGGAGTACGGCGGCCACATCGAGCTGTGGAACCGCGACATGAGCCGCTGCGAGCAGCGGGTGCTGCCGGTGTTCAACCGCACCATCGTCTTCAACACCACCGACACCTCGTTCCACGGCCATCCGACTCCCCTGGCCTGTCCCGAGACCATGACCCGCAAGTCCGTCTCGCTCTACTACTACACCAACGGCAGACCGGACGAGGAGCGGTCCGCGCCGCACGACACGATCTTCAAGAAGACCCACGAGTCCGAGTGGTGACCGGCGATCCCGGCCGGCAGCTCCCCGTCGCGATGCCGGCGCTGCGTATCACCTACGTCTTCGAGGAGACGACCCTCTTCGGCGGCAACAAGGTGCCGCTCCACCAGGCCAACCTCCTGGCCGGCCGCGGCCATCAGGTGACGGTGGTCAGCGCCGGGCCGCCGCCCGACTGGTACCCGCTCGCTGCCCGCTTCGTCCAGCTGCCGCCGCCCATCGCCGCGACACCCGCGGCGGCCTTCCCCGCGGCCGATGTCACCGTCGCGACCTACTGGACCACCCTGGCGCCGGTCGCGGCGGCCGTGGCCGCCGCCGGCCGCGGTGAAGCGGTCCATTACTGCCAGGGCTTCGAGGCCGGCTACACCCACAACCAGGCCGACCACCCCGCGATCCTCGCCGCCTACCGGCTGCCGCTCCCCGGACTGGCGGTCGCCCCGCACCTCGCCGAGCTGCTGCGCCACCGCTTCGGCCGTCCGGCGCGGGTGGTGCCGCAGCCGCTCGAGCCCTACTGGCAGCCCGCCGACCGCGAGCGGCGTGCGCCCGGCAAGCCGGCGCGCCTGCTGGTCGCCTCGCCCTACGAGATCGACTGGAAGGGCGTGGCGACGGCGCTCGCCGCCGTGCGCCTGCTGCGCCGCGACGGCATCGACTGCCGGCTGATCCGCCTCTCGCAATGGCCGCTGACCGCCGCCGAGCGGCTGCTGCTGGCGCCCGACGAGTTCCACCACCGCCTGCCGCCGCCGGCGGTGGCGCCGCTGGTCGCCGGCTGCGATCTGCTGCTGGCGCCCTCCTGGGAGCAGGAGGGCTTCGGCCTGCCGGTGCTCGAGGCCATGGCCTGCGGCGTGCCGGTGGTGGCCTCCGACGTCTCCTGCTACCGCGGCTACGCGGCCGGCGCCGCGGCCCTGGTGCCGGCGGCCGACCCCGCCGCCTTCGCCGCCGCCGCCCGCGCCCTGCTCGCCGACCCGGCCGCCTGGCATCGCGCCCGGCAGGCCGGCCTCGAGGCGGCCCGCGCCTTCTCCGAGGAGCGGGCCGGCGCCGCCGCCGAGGCGGCCCTGGCCTGGGTGGCCACCGGCCGCTGGCGCGCCGAGATGGGCCAACCAGCCGGCGCTCGCTAGTGTCCCTGACCGCCATCGCGCTGCTGCTCGCGGCGGCGGTGCTGCATGCCGCCTGGAACCTGGCGGCGCGGCAGGTGGCGGAACGCTTTGCCCTGCTGGTGTGGGCGATAGCGGGGGGAGCGGTGCTGGCGGCACCGCTGCTCGCGGGCGCGCCCGCCCTGCCGGCCTGGGCGTGGGGAGCGGCGGCGGCGAGCGGCGTGCTCAACGCCTGCTATTTCGCGGCGCTGGCGGCGGCCTACGGACGCGGCGACTTCTCGGTGATCTATCCGGTGGCGCGCGGAGCGGCTCCCCTGTTCCTGGCTGCCGCGTCGATCGTGGTGCTCGGCGAGCGGCCCCGCCCGGCCGGGCTCACCGGGCTGGCGCTCGTGGCCCTCGGGCTGGTGGTGGTCACCAGCCCCGGCGCGCCGGCCGGGCCGTTGCCCGCGGCGCCGGACCCGCCGGCGCCGGCGGTGCGGGCGCCCAGGCGCAGCGCCGGGACCGGCGCGGCCCTGCTCGTCGCGGCGCTGATCGCCGCCTATTCGCTGGTCGATGGCGCGGCGGTGCACGCCGTGGCGCCGGCGCCCTACGCGGGCTTGGTTTTTCTCTTCACCGCCAGCGCCCTGTTGCCGTGGATGGTGGCGCGGCTGGGTTGGGCGGCGCCGCTTGGCGTCCTGCGGCTGCGCTGGCGAAGGATAGCCCTGGTCAGCGGCCTCAGCTTCGCCGCCTATCTCCTGGTGATGCGCGCCTACGCGGTCTCCCCCATCGCCTACGCGGGCGCCGTCCGGGAGTCGAGCGTCGTGGTGGCGGCGCTGGCCGGATGGCTCCTGCTCGGCGAGCCGTTTGGGCTGCGCCGGACCGCCGGCGCGGCGCTGGTGCTGGCGGGGATCCTGGCGCTCGCCACGGCGGCGCGGTGAGCGGCCGGCCGGGCGCCTGCCCCGGCGCCGCGCGGTGTGTGTGATTTTTCCCTGCCGTCGGCGAATCACCAGGGCGTGAGCGACCTCCACCAGGCCCAGGCCGGCTTTCTGGCCCTGCTCGAAGCCGACCGGCGGCTGCTCTACAAGGTCGCTCGCGTCTACGGGCGGTCGCCCGCGGACCGCGAGGACCTGATCCAGGAGACGGTGGCTCAGCTCTGGCGCGCCTACCCGCGCTACGACCAGCGCCTCAGGTTCTCGACCTGGATGTACCGCATCGCGCTCAACGTCGCGATCTCCTGGCAGCGCCGGGAGCGCACCCGGACCCGGCACCTGGTCCCGGACGGCGAGGAGGTCCTGCAGCTCGCGCCCTCGCCGCACCCGGTCGCCGAGGACGCGGAGGTGACCTTCCTCTATCAGTGCATTGGACGGTTCGACGACCTCAACCGGGCGCTGCTGATGCTCTATCTCGACGGCCTGAGCCACCAGGAGATCAGCTCGGTGCTCGGCATCACCCCCACCAACGTGGCGACCAGGATCGGCCGCCTCAAGGACCGGCTGCGCGAGACTTTCCGCACCGCCGGCCGCCTCTAAGGGAGAGGCCTCAGGA
>Ga0210405_10000648_pt1 | contig 44538 bp, 41 predicted proteins | sample IncBWH11MmetaG_FD_155492 | JGI IMG/M metagenome (GOLD analysis project Ga0210405, IMG submission 155492) | Forest soil microbial communities from Barre Woods Harvard Forest LTER site, Petersham, Massachusetts, United States - Inc-BW-H-11-M | ecosystem: Environmental > Terrestrial > Soil >... | reverse complement strand
TACCAATATAGATGCCCGAAGGGGCCTCTGTTTTACAATGTAGGATCATGAACAAATTTCTTTTGCTCGGGGTGCTGGCGGCAGTTTGCCTGACCGGCTGCAACAAATCCAAATCTGGGTCATCGGTGTCCGCTTCTGCAAGGCCGGACGACGCAGTGCAATTGAAGTTGAAGGCGCTGGCAGGATCGGGAGCGACCGATTGCGGACGGCTCGACGTCCGTGCGGCCGACCAACAACTCACGGGCGCCAGCACATGCGCCCAAAAAGCGGCAGAGAGCAAACATCCGTTTTACGTGGCCTATGACATGCCGGGGATGTCGACCGGAGTCGCAGGCAATGCCGACGGAAAACTGTTCGCAGTGGAATTACAAGGAGCGGGTACCGGCGCCCAGTTAGCGAGCGGGCCCTGTCCTGCTGAACTGCGGCTCGCAAAGAGCGGTCGCATGACCTGCTTTATTCCGGGCACGATGGGATTGAATCCGACGGCTTCTGACCCACATAGTGGGATAGCCGTAAGTCCGGGAAACCCACAGGGCGGGATGATTCTTCAGCCATTCGGTTCGGCGCCGAATGCAAGCACCCCCAAGCCGCCTCCGAAGAGCAAGTAAGGTTCGTGAGAGACGGGCGTCTCGCCCGTCTGCCGGGCGGCGCTCGACAGGCGCCGCTTTCCATGCCAGCCCCGTGATTGCCTGCGCTCGTGAAGCAGTTCCTGCTAGAGCGTCTCCAACGTCATGGGCACAGGCTCGGCTTCGGGTACTTCCATCGGAGGTCCGGACTCTTGCGCGTCGACCACCGCGATCGCCGTGACGTTCACGATTTCCTCCACTTCGGCACTCCGCTGCACCAGATGCACAGGCTTGCTCATCCCCACAAAGATCGGGCCGAGCGTCTCACCGCCACCTAATTTCTGGAGGAGCTTGTAGGTGATGTTGGCCGAAGCAAGGTCGGGGAAGATCAGGACGTTGGCGCCACCCTTCAAGAAGCTGAATGGGTACGTCTCCTCCAAGTCCGCAGAAACCGCATCGTCGGCCATGAGTTCACCGTCGACCATGAGCGTGGGATCGGCGTGGCGCAGCAGTTCGACGGCGCGGCGCACCTTTTCAGATTGTGGATGCTTCGTACTTCCGAAACTTGAAAACGACAGCATAGCCACGCGCGGCTCGACATCAAACCGGCGCGCGGTTTGGGCGGCACAGAGCGCAATCTCCACCAGGTCTTCGGCGCTGGGTTCGATGTTCACACTCGTGTCTGCCAGGAAGTAGATGTCACCTTTCCGAGTGATCATCACATAGCAGCCCGATACCTTATGCAGGCCCTCACGGACGCGAACGATCTGGAGCGCCGGGCGGATCGTATCGGGGAAATGCTGGGTCACACCCGACACCAGCGCGTCGGCATCGCCCGTGTGCAGCATCATCGAGCCGAAGACATTGCGGTTCGCGATTTGGCTTTTTGCCTCCGAGAGCGTCATGCCGCGCCGCTGCCGCAGCCGGAACAATTCCTGGATATAGCGCTCGCGCTGCGGCGAAGTGGAGGGGTCGACGATGCTTACGCCGTGCATATCGAGCCCGAGATCGGCAATGCTCTTCCGGATGCTGACTGCATCGCCCAGCAGAATGGGCCGCGCGATGTTTTCTTCCACCAGCGAGTGACACGCCCGCAGGATCTTTTCGTTGTCGCCCTCCGGAAAAACCACCTGCTTCGGATGCGCCTGCGCTTTGTGGATCATCATGCGCGTGACCTCGTGCGCCTTGCCCAGCCGCCGCTCCAGTTCCTCGCGGTAGATATCGAGGTCGACAGGCTCCTGCGCGACACCGCTCTCCATTGCAGCCTTGGCCACGGCCAGAGCCTCCCACCACAAAACGCGTGGATCGAATGGCTTGGGAATCAGGTACTCGGGTCCGAATTTCAGGCGTTCGACTCCATAAATCCGGCACACGGAATCCGGCACGTCTTCCTTGGCGAGGGCTGCGAGCGCGCGCGTCGCGGCGAGTTTCATTTCCTCGTTGATGGCAGTGGCCCGCACATCGAGTGCTCCCCGAAAGATGAAAGGGAAGCCGAGAACATTGTTCACCTGGTTGGGATAGTCGGAACGGCCGGTCGCAAAAATGAGGTCGTCCCGGTTGGCCTTCGCCTCTTCATAACTGATTTCCGGGTCAGGATTTGCCATCGCGAACACGATCGGACGCGGAGCCATGGAGCGAAGCATCTCTGCGGTAACAGCGCCCTTCACCGAGCAACCTACCAGCACGTCAGCGCCGCGCACCGCGTCGGCCAGGCTGCGCAGGTTCGTCTCGCGCGCGAAACGTTCCTTGTACGTATTCATACCAGCGCCACGGCCCTTGTAGACCACGCCCTTGGTGTCGCACAAAATGATGTTCTCGCGCTTCACTCCCAGGCGCACGTAGTGTTCGGCGCACGCGATGCCAGCCGCGCCCGCGCCATTGAAAACGACCCGCACCTGCTCGATCGCCTTGCCCGCCACTTCCAGAGCATTCAGCAGTGCGGCACCAGAAATGATCGCCGTGCCGTGCTGGTCGTCGTGGAAGACAGGAATCTTCATCGTCTTCCGAAGCGTCTCCTCGATGTAGAAACATTCCGGGGCTTTGATGTCCTCGAGATTAATGCCACCGAACGTCGGCTCCAGCAACTGGCACAGCTTGATGACGTCGTCGGGATTGTGGCTGTTGACTTCAAGGTCAAACACATTCACGTCGGCAAACCGCTTAAACAGGACTGCTTTGCCTTCCATCACCGGCTTCCCGGCAAGGGCCCCGATGTCGCCCAATCCGAGGACAGCCGTGCCGTTGCTCACCACTGCCACCAGGTTTCCTCGGCCGGTGTACTTGAAGACATCATGCGGATTCTTTTCGATTTCGAGACAAGGGACAGCGACCCCGGGGGTATAAGCAAGGCACAAATCACGCTGCGTGCGGCAGGCCTTGGTAGGAACAACTTCAATTTTTCCAGGACGTTGCCCGGAATGATAGTCAAGCGCCTGCTGCTTTGTGAGCGCCATACGAACCTCCCATAAAGTCGTCGGATTTGTCCCTCGTCGGTCTGGACGTGCATCTGCCGCATCTGAGGGCGACCTCCATTGTTCTGTCTTTTGATCCTTTTCGGCTGTGATACAGGTCACCCCGGGAGGTGTTCCGGGTCGCCGAAAGGAAGCCCGGCGGACCGGGTTTGTGTTCCTCCGCGTACGAATGTGTGAACTTTCTTGCCACTCGCCGGCGCGTAATGAAAACACTACTTCCCACCGGACTCAACCTGAGGTAAAGTTCTGGTTTGTCCTGGCTGCTCCCCGCTGGGATCTCGCTCCGCCTTCGAGGAACCCATGACCACGACCCCTGATCATCTGGAACGCCGCTGTGGACAGCGCTTCAATATTCACGTCCCGGTTTCGGTGAGACTGTCCGGGGCGCAACATGAGTCCTGCGGGTTTACCCAGGATCTCAGTTCGCAGGGAACGTTTTTCTATACGGATTTCCCTCTGGCGGCCGGCGAAGCGATCGAAGTTACGCTGCTGATGCCCTCGGAGATCACGCTCGGCGAAAGCATGCGCGTCCGTTGCCAGGGAACTGTGCTGCGCGTGGTGCAACCGGCGGTAGGGACGAAGCTTGGAGTCGCGGTTCATTTTACGGGTTATGAATATCTGGCGGAGTCGGCGCCGCGCGAAGTCTCGGACTCGTTCAGCCGCATCTCGTCCTTGCATGCCCGGCCCGATGAGGAGCGAGTAAAGGTTCGACCGGAGACGCGCCGCGTGGCGTCCTAGGTTGCAGGGGTTGTTTTCCCAATCTGGGAAGCTTGAATTCCGCGCCAGTTGCCGATTTCATGGCTATCCGGCTCTTTTCAAGTACTGGGGATTCGCATAGAATGTCTCCAGTCGGGAAATCTTGATGTGGATTTTTCCCTCTGTACATCTAGCCTCTTCATCCCTTGCACTTGGTTTAGTAGAATCGCTCTGGATTGATTGCTGCAGATTACAAAAGTCACTTGGCTGAGAGGTCCGTCCCCCAATACCATGCAAACACAGAAGGATTTTAGCGAGAATCAAGCCATGCATGGCATTGCAGTGGCGGTCCTTACCGAAGATCGCGAACAGCTGGCGGTGCTCCAGAACCGGTTGGAAAGCACGCACGTCGCTCGTATCGTTTTCAGCAACATTGGCTTTCCTCTAAGCGCTACCGACCCAGTAGTGCGGCAGATGCAATCGCATCGCGCCGAAGTAGCTCTCGTCGATGTCAATTCCGACGATCCGCAACGCGCCATTCATGCCATTGAATTGATCCGCGCGACTACCAGCGATATCGGAATCTTCGCCGTGGGCGACATGCGCAACCCGATGGCGATTGTCGGCGCCATGCGGGCCGGTGCCGGCGAATTTGTGGATCGCATGACAGGAACCGAAGGCCTGCTTGAGGCCTTCACCCGATTCTCCTCCGCGCGGAGCAGAAGCCGCACCACAGGCAAAGCGCGCGTGTTTACCGTCATTAATGCCAAGGGCGGAAGCGGCGCGACCACGCTGGCGGTCAACACCGCCGTGGCGCTCCAGCAGCATCACGGGCAAACGATCCTGGTTGATTTCTCGCCGATCGGACATGCCGCCCTGCATCTCAACGCCCGTCCCACCTTCAGTGTGATGGACGCGCTGCAAAATCTGCACCGCATGGATGCTTCCCTGCTCGAAGGGCTGATGACCTCCACCAAGGATGGCCTGCACCTGCTGGCAGGCCCCCAACAGCCGTACACGACGGCGCCGGCAGCGGCCGAGTTGGCTCGCTTGTTCGACTTGCTGGTAAGCCACTATCGCTTTGTTGTAGTCGATTGCTCGGGCCGCATGGACGAGACTACCCGCCTGCTCTCGGATCTGTCCAACGTCGTACTCATGGTCGCGCAGACCGATGTGGTCTCGCTCTGGAGCGCGGGACGCATTCGAAACTTCCTGGAGGAAGGCAACGGCCGCAAGCATCTGCGACTGGTCATGAATCGCTACAAGAAAATTCCCGGCTTCAGCGAAGAAGACGTCGAAAAGGCAACCGCCTGCAAAATTCTTTGGAAGGTTCCCAATAACTACCAGTTGATCGCGCCCGCCATTGATAAGGGTACCCCAGTGGCGGCCCATGATTCACAGGAAGTCAGCCGTGCGTTTCGTTCGCTGGCCGACTTGCTGGCGCAAGCCCCAGCCGCTGCTGAAGAAGGACTGGATCTCGTCTTCCAGCATCAGAAAGACGCCAAGAAATCCCCCAACCGGTTGGTAATCTCGCCGCAGTTCCGCCCCGGACAGTAATCCGTCGGCCCTCGCAAGTTTCAATTTGTCCGTAATCTTGAGCCAAGTTTTAATTCTCTCTCATCCTGAACGCAGGCTTTAATTCTCTGTCATCTTGAGCGCAGTGAGGCGCCAGCCGAACGGAGTCGAAAGACCCCATTGCGGCTTGGATCTCACGAAAAGCAGCTATGCACTTCCACCACGCACCGAAAGCCGTCAATAGCGGTTGACTCGCATCGAACCCCGAGACGCAGTGAGGTACTAGCCGGCCATCTCCAGCTGCAAGGGCCCCATTGAACTTGTACAGGCCAGCCGCACGTCCGCCTGCCCTCGCGTTTACAAATCTTTACGGGAAAGCTGAGCGGCACTGGACATCCTTGGCTTCATTTGTTCCATCACATGAGCATTCAGCAGCGCGCTGAATCTTCGTCATAGTCCTGTGCTTCGGGGCACTTTTCGTGTCTCCAGGGGACGCATACGTCTGCCGGAGGCAGGGCGACATACGAACGGAGTTGCTCATGTCAGCGAATGGGAACAACACGCATGCCTGGGTTTTCTGGAAGCGATTCACGTTTGCATTAGGCCTGGTATTTGTCGTAGCAGTGGCTTACGCGGCAAAACAGTCTGCGGAGCAATCGAAGCCGGCGGCTTCCGAGGCCGAGGCTCATCAGGGAGAGCCCGCGCTGAATGGGACCTGGAAACTGAACCGCGAGCAAAGTGACGATCCCCGCGAGAAATTACGTTCGGCGATGCAGGATCGTGATCAGAACGGCCCCATGGGACGACCCGGAGGGATGGGCGGCGGCGGAGTGACGATGGGAATCCCCGGCATTGGAGTGGGTGGAATGGGCCGGCCGGGCGGAGGGCCTGGAATGGGGCGCGGCCAAGGCGCAGGCTCCGACGATCAGCGGGCACGGCTGCGCGACCTCGTCGAAGCGCCCGATCAGCTCAAGGTTACCCAGAAGGGTCCCGAGATTGACATGACCGACACCCAAAGCCACGTCCGTACACTATTCACGGATGGCCGCAAGCTCGAAAAACCCAAGAAAGACAGCGACCAGGCACAGGTAAAGGCGCACTGGAATAACGAGACCCTGGTGACAGAAGAAAAGGGCCCCAATGGCGAAAAAATCTCCCACAGCTACGAGATAACCGGCGAAGGCAAGCAACTAGCCGATACCCTGACCGTGGAAAGCAAAAAGCTGAATACGCCGATCATCATCCGCTCGGTGTATGACCGCGCCGAGTCGGCCAAAGCAGAGTAGATCGCCATCTTAACCGAGCTTCGCTCGGGAGATTGATTTGTCACTCTGAGCGCAGGGAGCAATCTGAGGCGGCCCGCTGCGGCCCAAGAACGAGATTCCTCGCTGCGCTCGGAATACCTATGCTGAAATTGAATTTCATTTTCTTAAAGATAATTTTTGCGATAGCAAGCCCCAGGATCGTTCGCTAGGTCTCCGGACAAGCCAAACCATCACCCCGGCCTCGAAATGCGCCTATAAGCGTCCTGGGCGCGATTAGCAGGCATTCCAGGAGTCCTTGCCGGGCTCTTTTCGGCCCCGCAAGCCTCGGTTTGGGAAGCAGAATTGCTATATCCTACAGATAACTAATTGAGCATCGAGGACTTCCCTGCCATTTGCCGTCATACCGGCAATTCGATGGAGCTGATGACCCGGACCAAGCCCCGTCTAGGTCGAAGACCGACGACCACGGGGTTTGGCCAACGACCAACGACCTCTCCAAAAATCATATGTAAATGGGGAATAAAACCTGGCTCTCCTCGGTTTACTCTAGTGTGCGTGTCGGCGCCGACCCTCAAGACCGCAACGTTCGAAGAGTTGGCCATGCCGCTCTTTGAGCAGCTCTACAATTTCGCGCACTGGCTGGCACAGAATCGTGAGGAGGCGGAGGACCTTGTGCAGGAGACGTATGTCAAGGCGTTACGCGGCTACTCGTCCTACCAGCCCGGCACGAACTTCCGCGCGTGGATGTACCGTATCCTGCGCAACACGTTCCTGACGTCGCGTACGGGGCTGAAAGCAAAGATGACCGTGCCGCTCGAAAGCGAAGAGGACGGTGGAGCGCCTGTTGTTGCCGACACGCAAACCCCGGAAGCGATCCTGATTGATCGCTCCAATCAGGCTCTGCTGTATTCGGCACTCGAGGAACTCCCGGTTCGCTCCCGCGAAGTTCTGCTGCTGTGCGAAGTAGAAGAGATGTCATACCAGGAAATCGCCGAGGCGCTCGAAATTCCCCTGGGCACGGTGATGTCGCGGCTGTCGCGGGCGCGCGCGGCATTGCGCACACTTGTGAAACAGAAGCTGGAGAAAAGCTAGAAGGAATTTGATGGCCCACGAACAGTTTCAAACCCAAATCGACGCTTACCTTGATGGCGAACTGAACGCTGAGGCCATGCATGCGCTCGACGCCCACCTGCGCACATGCCCGGCCTGCGCGGCGGATGTTCTGGCACGCGTTCAATTGAAACGAGCGGTGAAAACGGCCGGAACCCGGTTCACCCCGAGCGCGGATTTCCGCAGCAAGATTCAAAAACAGATCGCTGCGAAGCCGCGCAGGTCGTGGAATTTCGGGTGGACCCTGGCCACGGCTACGTTGGCACTTCTACTGGTCGCAGGCGCGATCACCACTTACATCGGCAGACAGAATCTGCACCAGCAACAGATTTACAGTGAACTCGCCGATCTGCACGTCGCGACGCTCGGGAGCCCGAACCCGGTGGACGTGGTTTCTTCCGATCGCCACACCGTGAAACCATGGTTTCAGGGCAAGATTCCCTTTACGTTTAATCTGCCCGAACTGCAGAACAGCGAGTTCACCCTGATTGGAGGTCGAGTCGCGTACCTGGGACAAACCTCCGGAGCGCACCTGATCTACCAGATTCGTAAGCACCAGATTTCCGTATTTATGTTTCCGGAAAGTACAGCCGATAGTCTTGGAAACAGTTCTCGGGTGGAGCGGCGACAGACCTTCAATGCAGAAACCTGGACCCAGGAGGGCCTCCGCTACGTGGTATTCGGCGACGCCGCACCCGAAGACATCCAAAAGTTGAGTGAACTTCTCAAGTCAACAGCCAAATCCTGAGAGATTGCTTTCAAGCAATGTTGATCCCGCATCCGTCGCGCTTGCTACACTTTACTGCCCAGAGTGTCGATTGCGCTTACCCAACTTCATATCGATGCCAATCATCGGTCCGTAAACATTAATGCCATAGTTCCGAATGCCCCAGTTCGGTTTACCGTTACCTTCGGACATGTCAAGGTTCGATATATGCATGAAATTCAGACCGGCCGAAATGGAATAGCGAGGACTGAAGTTATAGCGCACTCCACTGCCCATGTTGACGGTGAATGTGAGGTCTTGTCCTTGCGCGTACAGCACACCAGCGGGTCCCTTCGCGTCGATGTTTCCGGCACCAAGGCGTATATCAAAATAGGGCGCCGTCCTCAAGTGGCGCGGGACAAAGTTACGCCGAATACCCATGATGTACGAGAAATACCGGGTCTCAGGTCCCCTCGGAATCGCGGTAACGGACCCGGTGAGGGTAAGATCGAAATTGCCGCGTAGAATCCAAGGCCCCCCTACGTCGTTCATATGCCATCGGAGGGAAGCAAGGATGGGTACGAGTGTGTATTTGAGGGGATACGTGTTATAGACATCGCCTACGAAAACGTCCAAAGGAAACGGGATATTGATGGGAAGCCATCCCACGTCCAACGAGAACTCGAGCTTGTTTCTGTAATAGATGTCTCGGTTGAAGTCAGCCGGCTTGGAGTTCCGCAATTTTTCATCCAACGGTTCGATCTTTGACTCTTCTCCAGGCTTCGGGAAGTTTGGCATGGCGAAAATCTGTTTTTCGCTCGTTATAGTCGCGTCGCCAAATTGGTTCGCGTGATCAAGGGAAGCAACGGCGGCCTGGGGAAATGCTGAAAGGGCACACAGAAGCGGAACCAGGCTAAGAACAACCGATCGCTTGCTTGCGTACATTCAAAGGGCCTCCTATGCGCAGAGTTCTCCAGTGTGTGGTGGCCTCCATTGAGTACGCCACAACAATTGCAAAGTCCGTATTACGCTCATCGGCCAGATGTGGGCGCCTAGATTATTCAGCTTGCTCAGCAGGCGTCTGTGGACCGGCGCTTCGCGAATTTGCTGCATGTGAAGATTGTGCAAGTCCTTCTCCATTTCGCGAAGGTCATCCTCGACTTCACTCATAGGAACCACGAAATACTTTCTTCCGCGCCGCACGAACTAGTCGCAACGTTTTTCCGAGCTGGAATGTTTATCGTGTCTGGGAGTCTAGCTATGCCAATTTGGCGCGACTCTTGCATTCTGCCGTATCCGTGCAACGATAAATGATAGCCGATGATGCAATCTAGCCTCGAAACTGTTGCAAAATCCTCATCTGTAACAATTTCGGCGATGCCAGGCTCAGTTTCGAGCACACTAAGGCAAGCACTCAGGAAGACCGGCATTTCGCTTTAATTGAGGTTTGCCGGCCAACTTCGGGCTCGCTTGTAATCGTCAGGGCCAAGGCAGTCCGACCCGTCGGTCTCTTCGATCGCACCGCGTCAGTTGATCATGTGAGAGAGGAGTTTGAGCGAACGTGAAAACGAATCAAGAGCACAGACTCGTAGGACCATTCCCTCGCCGAATCTCAGGTCCAGAATCCCAGCTCACGCCAGCGTTCTATGGCCTCCAGGCGATCCGTCGCCCCAACCTTGCGCAGCATCCGGCGAACGTGGTTCTTAACTGTTTGCTCTGCGAGATTGAACGTAGCAGCTATTTCCTTGTTCGTGAGGCCTTCGCTGAGCAATTGCACCAGTTGCTGCTCTCTTCGGGTAAGGCCGAGATTTTGGCGGACTTGAACTCCTGGACGCCAAGCTTCCGAACCCGCTACATGATCGAAAAGGGCTCGACACAATGTAGGTGGACATACCGACTCTCCATTGGATACGGCCCGAATCGCGCCTGCAACATCCGCCGCTGAAGCATCCTTCAGTACGTAGCCCGTCACGCCATGGTGTACAGCGGTCAGAAATTTTTCCTGGTCAGCGTCCATACCGAACATTACGATACTGACCGCAGGAAGATTACGGCGAACTTCCAACAGCAGCTCGCCGGTCGACAAAGCAGGTCCCAACGAATCACACAACAGCACATCTGGATTAGCGGCAATGACCTCTGACAGACTCTGTAATGACGGAGTACCTGCGCCTACAACCCGAATGTCGTTCCTTCTCGCGAGGACGCGAGCGAACAGCTCCCGCAGTAGCCGGCTCTCCGCCAGCAGAAAAACTCCGACGCCAGACTTCTCCCTGCTCATAAAGCCAGACTTCTCCCTGCTCATAAAAGTGACCTTGCATCAGCGCGATGAATGGAAGACTTGTTAGCAAACTACTGCAGACATTACGAGAAACCCCACAGATCGTTGAACATGTCGTGGCATTGTTCTCATCCTCCGTAGAGGTGTCAACCTACCTATCAAATGTGTATGGTTTGGATCAACGGGTTTGCGAACTGTAGCGATTTTGCGTCCATCTGTGAATGGGGATTTTCCCGTATATGGTACCGTGTTCGCTACCGATCACTTTTTGATTGTGGTTTCACTAGTGCCATTCTCGTATAGCAAGCAACGGTGGTTCCGACGCACCGCAATGATTTCACCGCACCCGACAGCGGGCGCCACATAATGTGGTCAATCCGAACGTTGCTACTAAGAGTCAATGCGCGATCTTCAAAGACAAGAACGGGATGGACGTCAAGCTGCGAAACCAGCTGCGTAAAAAATTGATTTCGTATCCCGGCTCCGCTTTAGCGTGCAGGCGTGAGGCCCATGACGTCAACGTACACCAGCGGCAGCAACCTATTTTGCTATCATGGTGAGAAGTACACTATTTTTTTCACAAGCGAACCGGGAATCCTTCCAAGGAGGAGGGCTTTTGAAGCGAGCATTGGTGTGCGGAGCAGGTGGGTTCATCGGCGGCCATTTGGTCAAAAAACTGAAGCGCGCTGGTTATTGGGTTCGCGGCGTGGATATCAAGGTGCACGAGTTCTGCCCAAGCGGAGCTGACGAGTTCCTGCTATTGGACCTTCGTCGCCAACAAGACTGCAAAGCCGCGCTGACAGTCTCAGGCGGCCAACTCGATGAGGTGTACCAACTGGCTGCTGATATGGGCGGAATGGGATTCATCCATTCGGCCGAGTGCGAGATCATGCACAATAGCGCCCTGATCAACATCTACATGACGCGCACAGCGGCCGAAATGGGCATCCCGCGATATTTCTTCTCCTCCTCCGTGTGCGTATATCGCGATATGAAAATAGGCGAGCCAGAAATGTCGGAAGAAGACGCTGTCCCGGCGCATCCGGACAACGAATACGGCTGGGAGAAGTTATATTCGGAGCGTGTCGCGATGGCTTACGAACGGCGCTTCGGGATGCAGGTAAGGATCGCACGCTTCCAGAATTGTTATGGAGCCGAAGGCACGTGGCGCGGCGGGCGGGAGAAAGCGCCCGCAGCAATCTGCCGCAAGGTGGCCGAAGTCGACGACGACGGCACAATCGAGGTCTGGGGCGACGGAAGCGCGGTTCGCTCCTACACGCATGTCAGCGATATGGTGGAAGGCATTTTCATGCTTATGCAGTCCGACTTGCATGGGCCGGTGAATATCGGCTGCCCGCAGTACGTGAGTGTCGACGACCTTGCGGCCACGGTGGCGAAGGTAGCGGGAAAAAAAATTCATATCAAGCATGTGGACGGTCCGGTGGGTGTGCATTCCCGCAATTTCAGCAACGCCAAGATCTATTCCATCGGGTGGCGGGCAAAGGTTTTGCTAAGGGAAGGCATCGAACTGACCTATCCCTGGGTTGATGCGCAGGTTAAGGCGCTCGTTAACCGGTCCAGCATGGTGGTCACCTGATGCGCACTGCGAGATCTTGGGATATTCGCGGGGACGAAAGACGTCTCGGCCTCGACTCATTGTCCCGAAAAGTGTCCCCGTCGAATACCGAATACCGCCTACACCCACAGCAAAATCCTATTTCCTGGATTCTTCGATTTTTGCGGAAACTCAGTCTCGAACTGGATCAAAAATCCAGGTCAGCATATCCGACGACCGTCCAGTTCCCGTAGCAATTGTCGTTGCCGTATGTGCTAGACTATGGTGCTTTAGGCCACCCACATATGCCTCGCGTAGCGCTGATAACTGGAATTACGGGTCAGGATGGTTCCTACCTCGCGGAGTTCTTGCTGGAGAAGAAGTACCGCGTTTACGGACTAGTTAGGCGTAGCAGCACGATTAATTTTGAGCGTGTCAACCACCTTCAAGACCTAGTGGAACTCATTCCTGGCGATCTTCTTGATCAAAGTTCTCTGATCACTGCTCTGCAGAAGACGGAACCGGACGAAGTATACAATCTTGCGGCCCAATCGTTCGTACCGACATCGTGGACCCAGCCGGTGCTGACGGGGGAGTTCACTGCGCTGGGAGTTACCCGCATGCTTGAGGCGGTCCGGGTTGTCAATCCCGCAATCCGCTTCTATCAAGCGTCCTCGAGTGAGATGTTCGGCATGGTAGATGAGTCTCCACAGACGGAGGCTACTCGATTTTATCCCCGAAGTCCTTACGGTGTCGCGAAGCTCTACGGCCACTGGATCACGGTCAATGCTCGAGAGAGCTACGGCTTGTACGCTTGCTCAGGTATTCTGTTCAACCACGAGTCGCCGCGCCGTGGTATCGAGTTTGTAAGTAGGAGGGTCAGCTATAACGCTGCCCGCATTAAACTTGGGCTTCAACAAAAACTGAAGATGGGGAATCTCGATGCGGAACGCGACTGGGGGTTCGCTGGGGACTACGTACGGGCGATGTGGATGATGCTTCAGCAGGAGAATCCCGATGACTACGTTGTGGCAACCGGGGAAACTCATAGCGTACGACGTTTGTTGGAGGTCGCCTTTGCTCGCGCCGGGTTGGACTATGGCAAACACGTTGAGATCGATCCGGAACTTCTCAGGCCTGCGGAGGTCCACCACTTGCGAGGTGACTGTTCGAAAGCCCGGCAGAAACTGGGATGGGAACCTCATGTGAGTTTCGAACAACTGGTCGAGATGATGGTCGATAGTGATCTCGAATTGGTAACTAAAGGGACCTCGAAGGCTGCGTCCGTTATAGGCTGAGCTCTCAAGCTTCATGCCGGAAACTTAGAGACTATTGCGGCGTATTCTCATCACGGGCGGCACCGGCTTCGTTGGTACCCACCTCGTTCGGCACTTGCAATCAACCCCGTCACAAATAATCGTGGTGTCCTATGGCTCAAACGTGTCCCTACATGAGCCCGGAATCGAGTACCGCAAGATCGACATTCGCAACCGGGATGAAGTTCACTCCGTGATGCGTGAGTTCAATCCGGACATGGTCTACCACCTCGCCGCGGTGTCAGCAGTTGGACCTTCATGGAGCAATCCAAGGCTAACATTCGAGGTGAACGTCCTCGGTTCATTCAATATCTTTGAAGCTGCAATGAACCTGCCGTCACCTCCGAGAGTCCTAAACATAAGTACAGCTCAGGTCTACGCACGCTCCTCGGGACCTCTATCCGAAAACAGTCCGTTAAATCCCGATAATCCTTATGCCGCCAGCAAGGCGATGACAGAACTGCTGATGGTTCAGTATCGGAACTGCGTGAATGGTGGCATTATTACGGCCCGATCATTCAACCATACGGGACCCGGACAGCTGCCCACTTTCGTATTGTCTTCCATCGCCAAACAACTCGCTGAAATAGAAGTGGGGCAAGCAGCCCCGACGCTTAAGGTTGGAAACATCGCTGTAACACGGGATTTTACAGACGTTCGCGACATCGTCATTGCCTACGATCGACTGCTAGAGAAGGGAATAAGCGGTGAGGTATATAACGTTTGCTCAGGACGCCCAGTTTTACTAGCGAACGTGATCAAGGAATTCCAGATGAACTGCCGTGCTTCTATCACGGTCGAGGTCGACCAAGATCGAGTCCGCCCGAGCGACGTTGCACAAATGGTTGGAGATCCCACAAAGATCCGTACAGCGACAGGATGGGAGCCCGATATCCCGTTAGAAACAACGATCAGGGATCTTCAGGATTATTGGCGAGGACGAATTAGCAGAGAGGGAACACGGGCGAATGGTTTTAAGTCAGAGGCGACAACGCACTGAACATCGAGCACATTCACGCCCACGATTTCAACTCTTAGACAAAGCCTGCTACTCACCTCGTTACGAACGATAATGCGTACCGTAGCCGAAGCTTTCTGGCGGTACTCGGGAGCGACCAGGATATGCTTGTTCCAAACTGCGTGGATCGAGTCCGGGTCCGAGTTTCCGAACATCGCGTCTCATTGGCGTGAACGTTTAAGTCCTTGGCTCCTCTTTTCTCTATCTTTCTTCCCGAGTTCCGGCAATGGAAGATTGCTTTTGCAAGGGCCTTCTCGTGTCCCCGGGGCGAATCGCTTTAGCTGGGTCCGGAAGGTCTTTGACTCCGCAAATCTGCAAAGACGTTCTGAGAGGTCCCGACCTGAGCTCCTCACTCGCAGAAACCGTGTTTCGCCACCAGCATAAATCGCTTGCGGTTAGATTACTTGCCTCTTCTTGCCAGCTATAGAGCTGAGGACCTCAAAATTTCTGCCTGCGACTCTAAATCGGCATGTCGAGTATTTACAGCAGACAAATCAAAAGACCAGATGCACAGCGCGGGCGAAATCGACACCATCATTAGGAGGGGAACCCAAGCAGAGGTACTACTAGCTCGGAAATAGTTATAGGAACTCGACACTCACAAAGAAGGTCTATACGTCAGCGAGGGCGGACCCGGAGATCCCCGACCGAGACTGCCAGAAAGTGAGGCACGACCGGTTCCGCCCCGGCCTCCAGCAGTTGCTGCGCCCGTGGCGCGGTCGCGATTCCCATACATCGAAGGCCCGCGCCCTTGGCTGCTTTCACACCCGAAACGGCATCCTCGATTGCCAACAGTTGCTCGGGTTTTTCTCGAATGCGCTCCGCTGCTAATCGATAAATCAGCGGATCAGGTTTACCTGCTGGGACGTCATCGCCGGTCACGATGGCGTCAAAGCAGTCGGTGAGACTAAGGTCCGCCAAAGTCCCCAGAGTACGTGTCCGTCCGGCTGAAGTCGCCAAAGCCACGCGAAGGCCGGCTGGTCGCAGCGAATTCAGAAAGGCGACCACGCCGGCAACCGGACGGGTTCCGTTTCCCAATCGCCGAAGCATTTCGTCTTTGTGGTTTCCGTATTCCCTGATCTGTTCTTCAGACAAGTCTCCAAGAAAATAACGAAGGATCTCTTCGCGCTTGCGGCCATCCAGAATGAAGTCAAGTTCGTCGTCGCTCGCCTTGCGCCCGACACTCTCGAGAAATTGCCGCCATGCGTCGCGATGGGCTGGGTGACTGTCCACAATCACCCCATCCATGTCAAACACGAGGCCACGAATCGGTGTAGGAATCATGAGGCGGAGAATCCCGGCCAGGTTTGTTGGGCACTCTGGTAGTTCTCGAGGGTTCCAATATCGATTAGATATTCTCGGATGGGAAAAGCCACCATTCGACCGGACAGTCTGGGTAGGACATGGAATCCAATATCCGCGGGAATATCTTCGGGAATCGCGTTGAGCAAATCGGGCGTGCCGATCATAAGCCCGGAGAATGCCAGGTTTCCCGCTGGCTTCCGTGGTTTCTCGACAAACCGCTCAATCGTACCGTCTGCGCGGATCGAGACGATTCCACATCTTCGTGGATCTGGAACTTCATACACGCCAAGTGTCGCCACAGGTTTGCGCTCCCGATGCAGTCTCGCCATGCCTCGAAGGTCAGCCCGATTCAGAACGTCCGCGTAGAACACCCAAAAACATTCCTCTCCTGCTACAAATTCTCGATTCGCACGCAGGGTGCCACCGCTGCCGAGCAACGACTTCTCTTCGGCGATACAGACGTCGACTCCGTGATCGGAAGTCTCCAGAAATCTCCTCACCGCGTCAACGTGCGCGTGAAGGTTGATGAGGACCTGGTGAATACCCGCGTCACGGCAGATCTGCAACCAGATCGCAAGCAGGGGAACACCCTGAATGGGTACCAGACACTTAGGCGTGTGATCGGTGATGGGCTTGAGGCGAGTACCCGCACCAGCAGCCAGAATAAAGGCTTTCATCTTCGTCTAACACTAGAACTGGTTCGTTGACTCGGTGGGAACAAACACCCAACACGAACCACCACTTCCATCGCTGTCGATGAAGGGGTCGTTGACAATCACCTGCGCGCCCTGCATGTCGAACGCAAAGGTCATCTCTTGCAAACCCTTGTCGTGCATCGCCTCTCGTAATGACTGTTGACGGGCAGGTTCGCAATAAAGCAGGAGAAAACCGCCGCCACCAGCTCCAGTAATCTTACCGCCAACGGCGCCTCGTTCACGGGCGAGATCGTAGAGGGCATCTATGCGTGCATCCGAAATCTTTGCCGAAACACGTCGTTTTGCCATCCACCCGAGGTGTAAGAGCTCACCAAGGCGGTGTAGATTTTCGCGCAGTAAGGCCTCCCGCATCTCTGCTCCAAGCGCCTTCACCTCGTGGAGAGCCTCTACGGCCGCACCACTTCCGACTCGGGTAGATGCTTCCTGCTCCTTCAAAATGCTCCAAGAGTTGTGGGCCGCCCCGGTAAAGAAGAGCATCAGATGGGCACGTAATTCCTCTAGTGTTGCGGAGGGGATGTTCATGGTTTCCGCAGTGACATTCTCATCAGGCGCAAACACAAAGTAATTCAAACCTCCAAACGCAGCGGCATACTCGTCTTGTTTGCCTATGTTTTTCCCAAGGACATTTCTTGCTATGTAAAATGCCTTTTCGGCAAGATCGTATTTGGAGAGAGGACGGTGCAAATAAGTAGTTAGTGCCTTCAGAAGATTTACGCAGACGCTTGCGGAAGAACCGAGTCCAGTTCCTGGTGGGATCTCAGAGGCCAAAAAAAGGTCGACCGAGAAGTCACAGTCGATCTCTTTTAACACCGCAAGCGGAAGCTCGAGGGGATTTCCGCGCACCTGCAGACTAGAGAGATTATGCCACGTCTCGAACACACGCAAGTCCGACGAGATGATCTGAACACGCCCATCGGACCGCTTACCCAGAATGGTATAGAAATACTTGTTAATCGCGGCGCTTAGAACTGCTCCGCCGAATTGCTCGTAGTAGGCGGGCAGATCGGTACCGCCTCCGCCAAAGCTGATGCGCACTGGGCTGCGAACGATGAGCACGACTCAACTTATCAGGAAAACACTAAATCGGCATTGACGACGTTGATGCATTCTGCTGAACTGTCTCCGATTCACTAGGCTTAGGTACGTGACCGAAGCGTCGAAAGATTGTCCAGATCGTCTGCAATAACAATGAGATATCATGGAATAGAGAACGACGAAGAATATACTGCAAGTCGTATCGCGTCTTGTCTTCCAGGGCATTTTGATCGCGAAGACCGTGTACCTGAGCTAAACCCGTTATGCCCGGTTTCACATTCAAACGGTGAAGGTGCCAATCGGTATAGTGACGGACGCTCTCCAACACCTCCGGACGCGGACCCACTAAGCTCATGTCACCGCGTAAAACATTGAGAAGCTGCGGCAATTCCGTAATGCTCAAGTGCTGCATGATACGTTCGTAGATCGGCAAGTCTGTCTCTCGACGTGGAGAGTTCAACCGATACATCCAAAATGGCCTCCCGCCCTTCCCACACCGTTTTTCTTGGCAGAAGGCCTGCCCTTTTTTCACTCTAAGGAGGACTACTGCAGCGACGATGACGGGGAGGGAAGGAATGAGAAGGGCTGTACCAAGGGCCAGATCGAGCACCCGTTTCCAAATTGGCTCTGACGAGGTCCAGACGGAGTGACGCAGCCGAAGAATCGGAAGTCCATCCAAGTCGATCAACTCAGGACTGGTGAGGTATAACTCATAAGGCTGGGGAATTACACTGACCGCGAGACCGCGTTTCACAGATTGATCGATGAGTTCAGCAACTTCCGGGTTTCCATTCCAGGCAGCTGCAAAGATGAGCTCATCGACCTTCTGTTGCGCCAGCAAGTCCATGATGCCACAGGTCCGGACATTTATGCTGTTCTGCGTAGCCCCAATTGGCAATACCTCGAGTGTCGAGTCTCTGACAGCGAGAAATCCAACCACGGCGCAAAGAGCTTCCGGATGCCGCTGGATCTTCGCGGCCGCCTCCTGAGCTACCGGCCCGCTCCCTACAATTACTACGCGACGGACGGCTCCTGCACGATAGCGCATGGTGAGCATCGAGTGTGCCGCGATACGGATCAAGATAAACCCGAACACCATGAGGAAAGCAAAATAGCCCGCTAGCAAGCGTGAAACGTAAATACGAAGGAGGTAGCCCGCCGCCAACACGGTCGCCATCACAATGGAGGTACCTAATACTAGTTGAGAGACGATCGCTGGAAATCGCCATCCGCCTCCAAAACCATCGAGGCCAAGCATCGACCAGAGAATTGTCCAGACCAGTGCAGCGCCCAGCACCGTTACGGAAAAGGCCAGAAAGATCGAGCGAGGCAGTTCGATCGACGCAGTGCCATAGCGTAGCAAGCACGCAACGATCATCGAAACCACAAGCCAGCCGAGATCTGAGGCTAGAATCCAGTTACGCAAACCGCGAAAGTCGTTCATAAGGGATTCCTTCGATCTGAAAGTACTCATCTCCCGATTGCATACAGTGCTTTCGCTCGGTACATAGTAAGCACCGCCGAGTCGCGTCCCAGCACAGGTCTCTTCGACATCAATTGGCCCCTACTTCCTGATAAAGTTCCAGTGTTTTGGCTGCCGCCGTTTTCCATGAGAACTGCTTGACTTGCTCCATGCCCCGTCTGGCGAGGTCTGCCCGCAGCGTGGGACTGCTTTCCAGAGCTCGGATCGCCGCGACGATTGAATCTTCGCTCTCTGGATCAATCAAAAGTGCTGCGTCTCCAACCACCTCAGGCAAAGAACCACGATTGGACACGATGACAGGGCACCCGCATGCCATCGCTTCCAATGGTGGAAAACCGAACCCCTCATACAGCGAGGGCAGAACAAAGGCTTCTGCCAAGTTGTATAGGGCCACCAGGTCTCGCTGCGGCACGAAGCCAGTCACAACGATCCGGTCGCTATCGCACTCCAGGACGTCTCGCAAGAAATCGGATTTCCAGCCAGTTCGACCGGTGAGCACGAGCCCTAACTTTGTGTCATTCGCCCGCTTTATTCGGTGATAAGCTCGAATAAGAGAAGGTATGTTCTTTCGGGGCTCGAGAGTAGACACGCTCAAAAGGAATCGCTCCGGAAGGCCGTAGCGCTGGCGAATCGAACCGAGAAATGCCTTGTCACGCATCTTCTCGAACGCGTCATCGATGCCCTCGTAGACCACCCGCACCTTACTTTCCGCAAGGCGCAGTGCGTTCATGATATTTCGTCTCGCTTCGTAGGAGACCGTGATAAGCGCCTTACTTACACGAGCAGCCCACGAACCCGCCCACTGGAAATACAGCCGTCCCTTCAGGTCCATCGTATCTGGATAGAGCCACGGAGTTGCGTCGTGAAGGGTCCAGATGTAAGGACGAAAGCATGCTACCGGGGGCGGGAGTGAAGGGAAGTGGATCAGGTCCAATCGGGATGTATTACAGGACACGGGCATGAGGAGTTGTTTGGTCATAACCTCCTCACGAAGAGGTAGCACCGCCGCTCGGAATCTGTGCGTAAGCTTCTTAAATTCCGGGTGGATTTCACCACTGAAGAATAGCGTGTACTCGTTCCGCTCATCAACCAGCAGCAGTTCGCGAGCGAGGCTCTTCGCGTACACGAAGATTCCTGTACTCGGCCTCCAAATACCAGTTAGGTCAATGCCAATTCTCACGAATACCTCGAGGAGCTTGGGACCTGGCCCTTGGTGACTACGTAGCTCATACTGTAGTGGTTGTATGAATCAGGATACGATCGCAGCATTCGCCCACCTGCCGCAGTCACAGCTTGCAATACACGTCGGGGTGATAGGCAGATCCCGCGCATGGGAGCCAAGCCCAACTTGTTGTAGAGAAACTTTCCAGGAATGCCGCACGCTCTCAGCATCGAATAAAGTCTGCATCGGGGCTGCAGCGCGTGACGGAGCGTTCGTTTGTAGGGCATTTGGAACACGACCAGCGCCCCAGGCTTAATCACTCTCACGAACTCTCTAATGTACGACTCGGCTATCTCTTTGGTCGACTGGTGTTGCAGGACAATATTGGAATAGACAAAGTCAAAAAAATCATCGTGAAACATTCTTAGGTTGTCGACCTGATTGACGACGAAGGTGACCGAAGGCGTAAACTCGCGGGCCAATCTGACCATCTCCCTGGAAATGTCGACACCATGAACCTCGCCGAAATAGCTGCGCAAGGCTCTCGCAAGCCTTCCAACTCCACAACCAAAGTCAAGCGCTCGTCCGTTATTCCCACACTCAAACCCGCATGCCATCATAAGAGCATCGATTTCCTGTTTGCCCGATGCGAAGAAGTCTTCCCGATCCCATTTGCCGAACTGCTTTTCCTTTTCCACGAGAATCGCCCACAGTGGATCGAGGTGAGCCAACTCCTCCCACTCGCGTTCTGTTGCAGCGACCGTCCAGTTAGCCATGGTCAACATGCCCCCTAAGACTCTGAAACACAGGCGCTACGCGACGGAGATGGGCGCCCTATCGGACTTCCGAAAGTGCTCCATCGCTCTCGTGTAGGATTCGGATAACTCCTTCACACACCCGGCCCAGCCGTGATACTTCTCAACGTAAGTTCTTCCCGAGCGCACCACATTCTCACGAAGATTCTCGTCATCGAGGAGCAACTCCACTGCCGAAGCGAACTCTTCGGGAGTGTCTGCAACCAGAAGATGCTTTCCGGCCTCGACTCCCAGACCCGGACAGCAAATTCGCGTCGCTACGACCGGGACGCCAAGAGCCATAGCTTCCAGGACCTTGAACTGAGTTCCCGCCCGAAGCCGAATCGGGCAAAGAGCAACCGATGCGCGCCCTAGGTGAGGCCTCACGTCAGATACGGATCCTACAACTTGGATATTATCTTGTCCATTCAACTGCCTCACACTTCGCGGCGGCCGGCTACCAACTATCTCCAGGTGCAATTCTGGGCGTCGTACTCGCAATAATGGCCACACAGATTCTGTAAAGTACTCAATTGCGTCCTGGTTCGGGAAGTAATCCAGCTTCGCACAGAAGACGAGCAAGTCTTTCTGAGGTGTGAATTGCTGATAGGCAAAATGTCTCAAATCGACGGCGTTTGGTATGACGTCGATTTTATCCCTTTTCTGACCGGAGACCGAATAGTGCTCTTTGTCGATCGGCGACGAGATCAACACGCGATTAAAAAGCTGTGCTGTTTTTGCCTCCCCATACTTCATTTTCTTCCATTCAGTCCAGGAAAAGATCTGAAGAAAAGGATTTCGAATTATCCTGCGTCGTCTGCCTTCAAACATTGAAATGCAGTCCACAGCATCGAACACTGCCGGGATCTTTCCAAGCACGTCTTTAACCATCGGTACTGACTTGAGGTGCTCGGCATGGACGAGATCCACTTCCTTGTTATGAACTATGGTCCTTACACGATCGCGAAGCGATGGTGAATAAAAATAGGCGCACCGCAATGGCTCAGACGAGAACAGCGCAACTATGCAATGCCACAGCGATTCCCAACGCGACAGTCTTATTATCTCTAAGCGATGGCAATAGGGGCGCAATTCTGACGCGAATTGATGGTCAGACTCGTTAGTCGCAACACAAAGAACCGATATCTCATGATTTTGCGAGAGACCACGGATGAAGTTCAATGGCCGCGGCCGAATAAAGGATGGCACATTGGGGACGACGAAGAGTATTCTCATAGGAGTTGATCCAGTACACTCCTGTCGCAACACCGGTTCGAAAGCTAAACGGCGCGACCGTGTCTCCGACCAAAACTTAACGAGAGATGCCGCATGTTATCGAGGTCGCACCCACACAGGAAAACAGAGCCAAGCACCTCTTTTTCGGCCCCACAAAAGGTAAAAGTAGGATTGTGCTGCAATCGATGCGACTCACACCGATTAAGTGATCGCATCGACACGATTCGGCACGTCGGAATGGTTGCAGTCCTAGAAGAGTGCCCATTTGGGGGCGTACCGCTGTCTCCAAGAGAACGACACAGAGAGACTTCGTCGTGCTTGCGCCTCACAATTGCTACTTGACCCATAAGGTTTCGTAGCAATTCTCTGTTTACGATTTATGACGACATGTTCGTCGATCTTAACGGTGCCTTGGGGCGAAGCCACTGCCGGGGTACTCCAGATGTCTGGAAAATAAAGCCGACAATACCGGTCCAGACAGCAACTGCCGACTCTGGACTTTCCAGGACAAGCAATAACATCTTAGCAATTTTCCTGACCAAGGTTAATGGCAATGCAATAGCTTTGTATGGAAATGGAATATGCCTTGTGATCCATGTCAGGTGATTTCTAGTAGTAAGATAAAAGGTGAAAGGAGAATCGGACCCGGCTGTCTGTGAGATCTTGTGCCATACTCGCGCCATCGGCACGAAGATGCAGTGGTAACCGGCGATCTGCGCCCGCATGCAAAAGTCCGCATCCTCCCAGTAAGCAAACAGTCCATCATCAAGTAAACCGATCTCCTGAAGGATTCGCGACTTTATCATCATTGCGCAACCAGTCACGAACTGCGTGTCCTCCACACAACAAAACTTACTATCCTGATCTATCTCATCAAGACCAACGTGTTGGCAAATCCCAGTCGCGTATTTAACTATCCCGCCGGCGTACCAGATACGCTGAGGTTCCGAGTAGTAGAGAATCTTCGGTCCGAGGATACCCACTTGCGAATTGTCTTCTCCTGCTGCAACAAGGTGGGTCAGAATGTCCGAATCGACAATTGTATCGTTATTCAGCAACAGTACATAAGCTGCGCCATTGAGCACAGCCTCTTTGATGGCCAGATTGTTCCCCCCCGCGAATCCGCGATTGTCCTTACTTCTGAGAACCTTGGCGCTGGGAAATTCTACCTGCAGCCGATCAGCGGAGTTGTCGGAAGATCCGTTATCCAATACAAAAACATCAAAGTTTGGATATTGCACATGCCGCAGCGATTCAAGACAGTCCCGAGTGTCGCTATACCCATTTAGATTCAAAATAATAATTGAGACCCTGGGCCCAGGCTCGTAGCACGTTGTGACGTTCAGCGGGTCCATTCGTAGTTACGACCAATGTCAATTCTAAACGTCATGTGAAAGCACGATCGCCGTCGAGGCTAACATGATACCGCTCTGACTTATTCATAGTTCACCTGATCGGCCCAATTCGCTCCTGATGGCGTTTCGCTAATACCTTCACAAGTCCTCCAATTGCTGCGGCCCTTGTTTAAGAGATGGTGAGCAAATTCAATACCCGAACAACAATACTCGCTCTTGCTTGCCAGATCGCGGTGAGATCAGTCCCCGATCCTCTGTTTTGGGATAAGCTTAGGGTAGAATCACGCTATTCGTCGTTTTGTTTAGCCAATTTTACAGTACTTGACGAGGCCGATCTAGAGGTTCCTTCACAACCTTGAGAACGCACTCCTCGCCGGAATCTGGAGCCACTCTATGGAGTAACGACAGACCCAATTGATGTACTGCCGCCGAGACCATCCTAACCAAGTCCAAGCCATGAATCTCTGTACCGGACATCGTTCTCCTAATCTGATAGCTACCGATGACAAAATGGTGGGCGTTCGCCGCGGTTGTCCAGACCACGCGATTTCCAACACCAGCTCTGTTGCCTAGCTCGCAAAGACTATCGGGAGAAAAAATCTGGAGATGCCTGGGAGGTTCCAGCCCTCGCCAATGAGACCGGAATATCTTATGGCCATAACTGCGTGAATTTGGGGTCAAGACCACAAGTGTTCCTCCTCTTTTCAAGAGGCGATTACAGTTAGCCAGCAAACTCACAGGGTCATGAACATGCTCAATCACGTGAAACATGATGATTGCATCAAACTCTTCCGGCCTGAAGGGAGCGTCTTTGAGGGCACCGACATGCACTGGTACACCGTAATGTTCGCGCGCAATCTTTGCCGCCCTAATGTCTAGCTCTTGCCCTTGCACATTCCACCCTTTAGCCCGCAGTCTCGACAATCGGCTTCCGTCGCCACAGCCGACATCGAGAACCTTCCCAGCAGCGATTTCGGTCAGATATCCAAGGTCGAGCTTTTCGCGTTCGCTCGCGACCTTTGTTAGGCGCAACAACCAGTGGTACAGCTGTCTCAGTTTGTCGCTAAAAACCGCGAACGGTCGCTTGACGGTGTCGCTTGGTCCGTGAGTGTAATAGCGGTCGTATGCTTCTTCGATGTCTTCTTCTACGGGTAGCGGGTCGAGCCACAGGAGCCCACACTCAGATCTTGGGCATCTCCTAATCTTCCAGATTCCAGGAGTGCCAAACAGGCAGTCCCGTAAATCTGTATAGATGAGATCACCGGCACTGCCACAGAAGATGCATGTCGGATGTGGAAGGCTTCTCATCGCATCCGCACTAAACGATTTCTCGGGCTCCGCTTGCGGCGTAAGCTCGTCTCCTAGCCCAGTAGCCTTGGACTCTAGCCCGTTCGACGGGAGTAAGTACTAGGAACCAAGCACTTAACGCAAACGCCCAAAGTGTAACCGCCAAGAAAAGGACCTTCGTGACAATGTCATGTGGTAAGATGGCTACTGTCAAGCAACTTAGCAGCACGAGTAGTGCAACGAGAACTTTAGTAACTTTAAACGTCCTCGCCGGCAACAGATAAGCAGCCATGATAAACAGGCACAAGGCATCTAGAATGGCTCGCCCGGCCCACGCCATGGCTGCGCCGTTAATTCCCTGATAACGGATCATTGCCCAGACCGTAATTAGGTAAATTGGAAGCTCGACCAAGTGCAGTTTTGCGGTAAGATTTGGCCGTCCGGCCCCCTGCACCATCGCAAACGGCACGTGCGACAGACTGTTCATGAACACCCCAAGCGCTAACCACTGCAGCACTTTGGTGCTATGATTCGCGAAGTCGGCCCCTAGCCAGAACCTCAAACCTTCATTGGCGAAAATGATGACAACTAGAACTAGTGGGAAAATCGCTACTGTCATGTACCTGATCGTCTGTGCTAGTAGGATTGCGGCACCGCTACTATTTTGTACCCACCTGACAGAAAAAGCCGGAAATATTACGCCGACGATCGCCACGGGGATAAGCAACAACTTTGTGACCACTTCGAAGGGAGTTGAGTAATAAGTCACTGCAGCAACTGATAGTAATGCGCTAATGATGAAACGATCTGAGGTCACCATCAGAGGCCCAACAATGTTACTTACCGTCATCCAGCCGCCAAGACGCACTAACTGACTGGCTAATCCCGAGTTCCAGCTGGGTATCACGAACAACGCTGGACTGACTCGAAAGCATGCCGCGAGGTGACCTAACCAAGCGAGGGCCCGAAATGCAACTAACGCGACAACAATGAGGGTTAAGCTCTTCGAAAATGGCAGAATAAGCAGCGGTCCCAAGAACATGAAGACCCCGAGAGGAAGGCGCAAAACGTTAACCAGAGCGAAGCGCTGATGAGCTTCCAGAAACCCACGCAACCCAGCGGTCGTGATGACGACTGGGATCGACAAAGCTAGCAAGTAGAAGCACAGCACTGTCTCTTTCTGGAGCAGTCCAGGAATGTTGAGTTCACGGTAGACGAGCCAGGGAGTAGCTGCAATCATAGTACAGGAACCGGCGATTCCGAGCAAAAGCATTAGCACGAGGGCTGTCCAGACCACTGCTGGTATTTCAGGATCAAAACCAGCACCCAGTCGTTGCGCCACTATCTGGGTGAGCGATCGCCCCAAGCCGAAATCGAACAAGTTCGCATATCCGATAACCGTCCAGGATAGAGTCAGAACTCCAAATCGATCAGCACCAAGCCCCCTGATCAGCACGGGTATACAGAAAGCAGCTACCACCATCGGCGCACCGCTACCGATTAGATTCAACATCGTGTTTCGGGCCAACAGGTAGCCGCCTCTTGTAGGAATTTTATGCGGTGACATTCGCATTTTCAGGAGTATTCTTCCTGCATGTTTCGAGGTGAGTGTTTCGTATCAGAAGCAAAATGAAACACCAAATCGCAGCGGTCCCAACAAGCACCTTGGCCAACACGGCTTTCGGCGGCACTGCCTCAGTGTGGCCAGTAGAGAGGTCATCAACAGTCGTACGCAGATCGGCGAGGGAACATTCCGGACAACGTTTGGGATTCTCATTGAGCAGTAAAGTTTCTCAGACGGGCTGCAGACTTAGCGGGGGATTGCTTAGCACAACCGGACTGGACGGTAACCCTTTGTTGGGCAAGACAGAGCCACCAAGACACAGGCCAACGACATACCAGAGCGACATGAAACTCGGCATTGAGAACGGATATTGCGAGAAGTGCATAATGATGAGAATTCCTAATGCGATCCCTTGAGCAACAGTCATGAGGGCCTCGTTCCCCTCGGCACTGTCCTTACGAAATTGCCAATAAAGCGAAAAGCAGAACCAAAGAAAGCTAAGATAGGCCACTAAACCGAAATGCTCGAGCAGGTATGCATAGCCACTTTCTGGGATCTCCTGGACCTCGTCCCGCATTCCTTTTCCCAAGATGTTGCGCAGATCTGAGAATCCACGGGCGTAAAACCAGAGAATACCTTCTGCATGTTCGCTATCCGGATTATTTGACGATGGCGCAATATGGGTGATGGTGTTTCCTACAAACTCGTTCAGAGGAGGGCAAAAGAGAAGTAATGTGACAATCGTACCCCCAACAATGGCAAGCAATGAATATCTACCTCGTCGAATGAGGACATAGATAGCGACAAATACACAAAAAATCCAAGCAGATCTGGTAAGGCTAAAGAGCAAGGCACTCGATGTAGCACTAAGGGCCAGGACAGAGATGATGTTCTTAGAAAAATACAAAGAGAGAAGGAGTACCGGAAGGGACATCGAAAATGCCAGCGCGATGCCCTCCCCGAAAGTTCCGCTTGCCCGAAAGGACAAAAAGGACATCAGCATCTCTCGCCCGCTTGTCATCGTTGCATTTGCAGGCAGGCCTTGATCAAGATACATCCCAATATCACTATTGCCCTTCACGTCGGTCTGGAGCTCTGCGACATTCGCATTTTCAACCCAAAAGTCCGCCGGGGCCCAGAAAGCAAGAACGATTGCGACAACTGCAAGAGCGGACAGAATGTAGGTAATGTCACGCAGGAACCTACGTCCGAAGTCCGGCTTTAACGCCGTCAGCGTCATGACAACCACCAGGATCTCTAGCGGAAAAACAATAATTTTTAACTTGTATAGCCCCGAGATCAAGTCGTCATCAAAGAGTGCCACGCCGACACCGAAGCGAAAAACGCAGTATGCGGTTAGCAAGGCTAAGGGTAATAGAGGGCGCGGCAAAGGACGGTGTAACCGTTTGACTAAAACCACAAGCGACCATACAAATAGCTCAAGTAGGAGAAAATCCTTTGCCAACACGAGAGCACGAGCCACTTCCTTACTAACATATCCGTGTGTAAAGAGAAACGGTACTATAAAGTTTTGCGTGTAGGAGACAACAAAGACAGCGTATAGCGATTTTTCCCGATACTTGTACACAAACAACGCTGTAAGCAAAAGCAATGTCAGATATGTCATGCTATCAGTCAATCACGGCACGGAGGCATAGACTTAGGAATCCCAACTTCCGCAAGAGAGCCTGAATGGGGCCGTGGTGCTCCAAAGTGTAAAGCTTTCTCACCCCTCTCGCTAAGCGCATGCATTTGGGCCAATGCCGCACATCACCGAATCGCGATATACGCCTTGGTCATTCCCAGGAATCGCTCCCTGCGGATTGTGCAATCCGGAAAAAGTGCCCGCATCTCGGAGTAATTGAGCAGGCGGAGGTGTGATTGAAAATCACATACCTGCGCTTTAGAAGGCTTCCATTTCAGGCCATAGTATGTGAAGTAGCGCACAAACCAATAGTGCTTAAGCAAGAAGGGAAACCAGTTCACGAATGGAGTGAAATAGTGGGGCTCGAAAAAGAAGTCACGGGCAGGACTCTGACAATAGACCTGTTTCCCAACACGACATAATTCGCGTGCAAAAGCTCTCTGATCTTCCCAAGTGCCTACGTGCTCTATCGTTGAATTGGAAAATGCTAGATCGAATGAATGGTCCGAGAACGCCGTTTTGCGTGCGTCACCCTTAATGGCTATGAATTCAGGCGGAACTGGCTGTTCGTCAAGATTGAGTAGAACAACGCCGCGTCGGCCAATGATGAGCCAGATTGACGGCGTGCCGCCGAAATCGATGATGCTCTCTATCCCCGAAAGAACCCTTTTGAAATCACTAAATCTCTTTCGCCGGAAGTATCCTGCGAACCTCCAAAGGATGCGGTCTGCGAACTGGTCACGCTTTACCGGCGAAGCATTCAACAGAAACGGCACGTTACGCTCAAACATGTCTGCGGAGAGCTTCGGACTGACGGTTGAAGGTTGTTGTTGCGGTACTTTACCCATACAAAGCGATCACAATCTCAGGCTCTAGGTACAAGGTCGACTCTCGGAGTTCGGCCGCGAGCGAAATTCGCGATATAACCCTGAACAGAGAACAATGATCAATGCCCTAATGACCGCGGCGAATCAGTCCTGCACGCGTATGATGTTTGCGTTTCTCAATCTCCATGCTTGCCCCAAGCAGTTGCCGCACCTCAGGGCGACTGACAACCTGTCACAGCCGTGGCTTCTTTAGAAAGTTATGCCAATTAATTTCAGTCGGGGACCGGATCGCCTTGAGCACAAAAGCTCACTCTACTGCGTGGAACCGCTGATTCCTTGTCGGATTGATAGCCACGTGGGTGCTCTTGTTTCCATTCCCACGCGCTCCGAATGATATTGGACAACTCGGAAAATCGAGGTTTCCAGCCAAGGTCTCGCATAAGACGCTGCGGGCTGGCGCAGAGGATGGCGGGGTCACCTTGGCGCCGAGGACTATATTTCAGATTCAGCTTTTGACCGACCTCTTGCCCAACAAGTTCGCACATCTGTTGCACGGAGTAACTTGTGCCGGTTCCGATGTTATAGGCAGTCATTCTTGCCCTATCATGTACATCGAGAGCTAAGAGATGCGCTTGGGCGATGTCCGCGACATGAACGTAATCGCGTAGGCAGGTGCCATCCGCCGTTGGATAGTCACTACCATAAACTTCAAAATAGTCCCGTTCCCCCGTAGCTGCCTGCAACAACAATGGGATGATATGAGTTTCCGGGTGATGATCCTCACCGATGTTTTCGGTGGCACCACAGGCGTTGAAATAGCGGAACGCGACTACGGTCCATTCGTAGGCTTTCGCATACCATTGGAGCATTCGTTCGAATGCCAATTTGCTTTCGCCGTAAGAGTTTACAGGCTCCTTCGGATGGTCTTCGGTGATTGGAGTCGAACCAGGATTTCCATAAACCGCAGCGCTGGAAGAGAACACAAACTTCCGGATGCCTGCAGTTCGGACGGTTTCGAGCAGAGCGATGCCGGAGGCTAGGTTGGAATCGAAAAACACACCGGGATTGGTCACCGACTCTGGAACCAGCGCCTTGGCTGCGAAGTGAAAGACCGCGTCGAAGTGATCCGTAGACAGCACCTTGGCAAGAGCAGTGCGATTCTGGATACCAAACTGATGCAGGATGGCTCCATCTGGTACGGCATTGCCATGGCCAGTGGAGAGGTCGTCCACCACCGTTACGCGATGTCCCCGTTCGAGAAGTTGTGAGCAACAAACGGACCCGATATACCCCGCACCGCCGGTCACTAGAAGTGTCGACATAGTCAGTACGCTCCCTCACCGAGGATGACCCTCGTGGGCGTCTTAATTAAGATTACAAAATCGAGCAGCAGGCTCCAGTGGGTGATGTAGTACACGTCCATCCGTACCCGTTCCGCGTAGGAAACATCCTGCCGTCCTTGGACCTGCCAATATCCTGTAAGCCCTGGTTTCATTGACCGGAGCAGGCCCTGATATTGCCCATATTTTTCAAGCTCGGGCGTTGTGATCATGCGAGGGCCTACGAGGCTCATTTGGCCTTTGAAGACATTAAAAAGCTGAGGAAGTTCATCAAGGCTGTACTTCCTGAGCCAGGCACCCAGGTCTGTAACCCGTGGATCGGACTTGAGCTTGAATCGTTGTCTATAAGCCTCTTGCAGATTGACGTCGGCGGCTAACATCGCGTCCGCTTCCCGACACATCGTTCGAAACTTAAAGGCATCGAAATTTTTCCCACGCCCAACAACGTGGCGCCGATATATGACCGGAGCACCATCCACAACTCGAATCAGAACTGCAAGGACAACAAATAGCGGCGACAGGACAAAGATCAGAGCCGCAGATCCCAACACGTCGATTGCTCGTTTGAAGAACTTTTGTACGCGGTGTGGCTCCAAGGCGTGTGTCGAACCGCAAATTTCTGCAATCTCACTACGGACCGTGGAGTCCGGCTGGCTCCCAAGGTCATCCTTAGACATTCGTGAAGATCCTTGCAAGGATGAAAAATCCTCAGTGGGAACATTAAAGAGCATGATTCGAGCCTAGTCTGCGACCTGTGAAGCAATTGAGGCTTTTGCCAAAATATCAGTGGATAGTCTTTGCCGAATCACGGAGAAGATCGCATGTGCGACGCTCAAGTGAAGGTCTTCGATAATCTGCATGTTCTCAGAGGGAATGATAATACAGAGGTCGCACAATCGTTTCATCAAACCACCCCGAAAACCAGTCAGACCGATGTTGAACGCTCCCGCATCGCGCGCGACCTCCAAAGCGCGCAAGACATTCGGAGAATTGCCGCTCCCACTGATCGCCAAGGCAATGTCTCCCGGAGCGACAAGATTGCGCAACTGCTCAGCAAACACAGACTCATAGCCGCTGTCGTTCGCCCAGGCTGTCATGAGCGGCAGATTATCGGTCAACGCAAGCACTCGAAAGCGCTTCTTACAATTGCCACCCAAGATGGTTCCCTTGCCCAGGTCGCACGCAAAATGTGAGGCAAGAGCGGCACTTCCGCCATTTCCAAAAAGGAAGATCCTCTTCCCCCTTTCATATGAGCGAAGGAGTTCTTGAATGGCCTGCTCAATCGCGTCAAACGGAAGATTGACCATGTCGGGATACAACTGGAAGTATTGGGCCGCGCTTTCGATCTCTGACAGGACGCAGTTTTGCATTTTTGCAATCCTCATCTTATTCATGACACCTCTCTGGAAAGCTACGTCTGAATTTCAGATCTTGACTCACGAGTCCCGAAAGACTGAAAGCGTAGATATAGGTACAGCGAATTTGCTGTGACCTCAAACCGCGTGAGCCACAAAAACACATGATCAGGCATCCCCGTTGCCATTCTCGGCGCCACCATGGAAACGGTCTCTCCAATTCCTGGGTTTTGCGCCTGACTCTGAATTGTTCCCTGAGAGAGCCTTATTCGTGCTCAACTGCGCAAAAACCTCGTTCAGAAGTAGCTTTCCCGGGTGATGCGGATCCGTCTTGTTCCAAACATCGCGACCGAATATCCAACCGGCACCACCCATGAATGACAGCAAGCCTCCTAGTATGGCCATGCCCCAGCGGTGCGGGAACGAACTCCTTTCCGGTACATTCGCTGGGTCGAGTACACTGACCACAGGAATCTCTTTTGCCTCCTGAATCTTGGCCAATTCGTACTGCTGAGTCAGAAGTTCAAAGACTTTCTCCTGAATCTTGGTCTGCCGATAGAGATCAGCCCAACGAACACCCAACAGGGGCAGCTGACGAATAGTCGGGAACTGCGGTTGCGAGTCAGGGTCGGAGAGTTCGGGCTTAGTATCGAGCCCTCCGAACTTATCGAGTTGTTTCTGAAGTTCGTCAATCCGGGCGCGCAACGCACGCACGCGAACGTTATTGTTTGAATAGATCTGCTGCAGGCCTTCCAGTTCGGACTGGGCGGCAATTCTTTCTCCTTCTAACCTTGCAGCCGCCTCAAGCATGGCTTTGCCTTGTGCATTGATATCAATAGCCGTGTTCTTACTCGCGTATTCGCTAAACTGGACGGACGCGGTCTCGAGGTCATGTTTGACAGTTTGCAGTCTTTGTTCAATAAAGATGCGCTCACGACGGGCGGAGGAAGTTGAGACCTGCGCAACGATGCGATCCAGTTCTTCCACATAAGCCTGGGCAATCTGAGCGGCACGATTTCGATCGTGGTCGGTTACAGTAATGGTTAGGACGCCGCTCTTTCGATCTTCCGAAATCGATGTGTGCTTGGATAAGTCCTTGCGAGCGTCGACCCAATACTTATCCCAATAAACCTTGCGGAGGTCGAATCGACTAATGATTCGGTCCTGTACAGTCGGACCGGACAGGATGTCGATAAACAGCGCGCCAGAAGACTTCATTCCTAAGAGGTCGCCAGCAACGGCGCTCAGCCCCGAGCTTCCACCTCCGGAGGTTGGCCCGGCGCCAAAACCCGCGAGGGCAGCCATCATCGCCAGTCCCGACCCAGACTGACGATCTGGTGGCATCAAGCGGATGGTGGATTCATACCGCTTTGGGATGAGAAAGGCAACGATCGTGAACACAATGACTCCCCAGATGGCGATCCTACCCAGGAAGCGGCGATGTTTCCAAAGCCGCCAGAGCCACTGGATCGTTCGTCCCTGCGGTGGCGATTGCTGAACCTCATATCCGTTTGGAGACTCAACGTCGCCAGGTATTTCAACCGGTGTCACTACGGATTGTGTCGATCGCTTTGTCAAGATGAAGTTCGCTCTTGTAGTGTTCTACCGCGCGTTTAGTTTCCCGTGCGCAAGTGCGGGTAAAAGGTAAGCTGCATGCTCGCTGTGATATTCGATTGGCGATTCGGATTGACAACAGGAAAGTGCCATCGCTCGTATTGCAGGTAACTCGAAAGTGCTAAGTTACGGCTCGCGAGGATGTCCCCTCCCAGTGAGTAATCGACGAGACGTCCGCCTCCAACAAAGGCCTTTGAGACCTCTTGGTGGCGGTAGCTGAACTGTATCTTGTTGCGCGGTGACATGGAGTAGGTCAGCCAGCCCTGCCCACCTAAGCCGGCACGTCCGATCCAACTTCCGAGAATATAGCCGTTATTGGTATAACCGTCTCGGTATCGACGCTCGCCGTAGTAGACAAAGCCGGGTGCAAACTCCGTAGTCGTCGGCTCGTGGAATCCTTCGGCTCTTAGCTCGAGCTTTGGGACTTTGGGAATCTGCGGCATATAGATTCCGGGGTTCACGGTCGCCCGGCTCGAGCCGATAGGCGAGTACTCGTCGACGGAGAGCAGATCTGAATAAACAGTCAGCCAGTTGCGAATACCCGGAATACGATAGGAAAAATCGAAAGACGTGGTGCGTTTGCCCGGATTGTTTGACCCGGATGTATGCGAGAACAGACTGCGAGCGAAGTTGTCAAAGGTAAACGGCAGGCCGGGACCAGCGAACAGAGCTGTGAACCCAGCGCCGAACTCAAAGTTGGCGGTCGGCTTGAAATTGAGCTTGAATCCCTGAATGAAGGGTTGCGGCCTCACGCCTCCAGGGCCTACCAGGACGGAGTCAACAGGGTTGAATTCGAAATGGTGGCCGTCCAACTGGCCAAGGAAGTATTCGCTCTGAGTAGGACCGATCAGACGAGAAAGCAGCGGTATCTTAAAAGGCGAAACGCTGGATATCTTAAACATTGATACCGATTCGGCGTTATTGCTAAAGAGCAACGCACCCCCTTCGCCGGGCCCAAGCCACAGGCTTTGCTTGCCGAAGGAAAACTGCGTGTTATTGAGAGTGAGAGCCACAGAAGCATCCACAAGACGAAATCTATCGATCGTTCCAACTGCATTCGAGACCGGCGTGGTGAGATCTGCGTTCGCTATCGCCTGCTGCGTGGCTAAAGCATAGGCGGGAACCGCTGGCGCGTGCTGATATTCGCCACGCACGTAGAACGAGAAGGGTCCCGCAACAGCGTGTACACTGGCGCCGGTGATGTTGTTAAAGCCTTCTCCATAAGGCCGTCCGTGGTCGTTGATAATCGTCTGCCCGAAGTGGTATCCGTCATTTAACGGAGCGCCCGAAATGCCGGTCATGCGGGTGTAGATTGAGTCCAGGCTTACGCCTTGGTTGGGTGCTCCAGCGAGCCGATCCGTCTCTTCCAGAAATTCGGATGACAATGCTAGATGGATAGCATTGGCAGGCTTGTTTTCGAAATCCTGCGAAGAAACCTTCTCGCCAGCTTCCTGAACAAGCCGGGCACATTCGAAGCGGGTCCAGGGGCGCATTCCAATGTAAGCCGTATTTACATACCCCATTGCTGCCAATCGCTCCAATGCGGGATAAACCCAGCTGTCCAACGGGACGTATGGTGACCCCATGAAGGATGGGGACTCTCTGGTTTCCTGACTAATGAATTCACTCGGCGGATCCCAAGAACCGCCACCAATTTCCGGCTCATGCCGTCGGCTGTAAACACTTTGCGCCACCAGATAGCCCAACACGCTGCCGACAAGGACATCGGAAGGGAAATGCTGGCGTCCGTGAATCCGCGAGAAATCAACAGCTGCAGCGGCACTGTAGGCGAATAGTTTGGGAACCACACCGGGATATTCATGAGCAATGACCCCGGCTATGGACCAGGCGGCCGCCGCATGCTCGGAAGGAAACGAGGTGCCCCCGTGAAAGAACGAGCCGGCTCCGTCACCTTGGTAAGGCCTTTGCCGCGCAAACGAGTACTTCAATGCTTCCGTTACCAAGAGGCTGTTTAGCGCAGCTTGGCCCGCCAGCCATCCGGTTTCACGCCAATGCTCGTTGTGGGTAGGGAAACTGACCAAGTACATGCCCGCACCCGCCGCAACCAGAGAACCTACTGCCAAATTGGAAACGGTTTTGTAGTGACTGATGGTTGATGCACTACGAGAGAGCGATGCGCTGTAGTCCTTGTCGGTTACGAGCAGCCCCGCAGTCAATCCGCCGAGAGGAACAAGCCATGTCGCGTCCACCAATCGAATGTGCGCTGGACTGGTCCAAATGTGCCTCTGATCGTCACCTAGGTCCATCAATAGCCTTGGCAAAGACTTCCTGTTTGTTCCAGTCGATTCAGTTTGGGACTGGTTCGTACCCGCCGGCGTGTTGACCATTTGAGAATTCGTAGACATCGTTGATTCAGTTTTCGTGACGCTGTCCTGGGACCATGCCACATGCGCAAGAAGGATGCACACGCTCAAAGCAGTCCGAAGCAAAACACTTTTCATTCTCAACCCAGGTCCACAAGCTACGGATGGATATATGCAACAGTAAGCGCTACTGATGAAGCAACCTGCGCAGCCTGCAGAATTGGAGCCCAATTGCGAGGGGCGATCTTAGGTGCCTTCTCCGGAACGACGATAGAATCTCCGGGCTTCAGAACTGCGTTCAAAGGGTCTCCCGACCAGAAGTTAGAGTTGTTCTTCGCTGCAAGTACGGAACCATCAGCACGAATCACAAATGCCGCCGACTTATCCGCCATCTGCGTAATACCGCCCGCCTGACTCAAATACCATTTCGCGCTCTTCCCAGGGAGATAGCTTACCGCCGTAGGGTTGTATACTTGGCCACCAACCACTACATAATTGGTCTTCTTGGGAACGATAAGCTCATCTCCATCTTGCAAGGTAATATCTGCAGGCGTCTTCGCGAAGCTATCCAGAGTCTTCAAATTTGAAGGAATGTGAACAACAACACGGCCGGTCGGTGGGGCAGCCTCCAGTTGCTGCAAGGTGGTCTCGGTCTGAGCAACTGCAGTCAACTTTGCGTTTCTCTGATCTGCGTCCCCTTCAGGCAGGGATTTTAGATACGTTTCTTGTGCTTTGACGCGCTGCACCAACTCAAAATGAGTGGCCATCTGTAATTCGCGAACTTCGCGCCGTAACAAAACCGCCCCATACGGGTAGGCCTGCGCGGTGAAGCCACCGGAACGGCGCAGAACAGAACTCAGCTTTTCTCCAGGTTGAATCCCATAAGGAGCCGGATGTTGTACTTCCCCTCGAACCGTGACCGACGCTCCCAAATCGCCCCATTGGGGGAGTTGCCGAACCGTGAGCACATCTCCGTTGCGGAGGGTTACATCTTCATTCGCATCTCCACCCAGAGCGGCGGACAACTTGACTTCCAGGCGCTCATTTGAAGCACTCGCCGGGTTGGTCGCGGCAAAGCGGGTCAGGTCGGCAGTCTCCTGGTATGCGCTTCTCTTAAGACCGCCCGCGACCCGGACCAAGTCTTCGACACGCATATTAGTCGCAAGTGGGTAGCGCCCGGGCTTGTCAACTTCACCCTTGATGTAAACAGTGGAAGGTTCGACACGGGAGATGTTTCGGTGAATGAGAATCCGATCGCGCGCCTGCAGAATAATGTTGTCCACGGGATTGCCGGCAATCGCCTCTCGCAAATCGACGCTGAGAATCTTCATGCTGCCATCTGCCTGAGTTCGAAACAATTGCGCTGTGTCCATCGATGCGTCAGAAGTTGCTCCACCAGCCAGATAGATCGCGTCTCGGAAATGAGCTTCACCAGACGTGCGGTACTTGCCGGGAGCCCGCACCTCTCCACCGACCCAAACATCGGGGGGCGCCTGGAAGTCGTAACGGCTGAATACGCGCACAGTATCCAGAGGTTGCAGTATTGGAGCTGACGCCGGGGTGGCAAGAGCGGCCGCTAAATCAAAGCTTTCGACGCTGGGGTGGAAATCCGGAGCGTTGAGCCGCACGATTTCCCCATAGTGAGGTGCTGGCTCGGGTAGCAGATCTCCATAAGAGGAAATCACGTCGGTGAGCTTCATCCCCTTCTTGTAAGAATAGCGCCCGGGTCGCAGGACGTGTCCTTGAAGGTAAATGGTGTCTTCGTTGTAAGCAGCTATCGGGAATAGGTGGACTTGATCTCCACCGCGTATCTTGAAATCTTCCAGTTGCTGATTAACGGCCTGTGCATCGCTTGTCGCGCTGACATCGAGCGACAACATGGTGCGCTTCTCGTGCGCCTCTACTCGCTGTACTTCGATGTGTTGCAGGGCGGCCGTCGGCAACATACCCCCGGCAAGCTCAAGCACTTCCGCTAGCGAGGTTTCGTTCTTCAACTCGTAAATCGCCGGGCGGCGAACCATCCCCTCAACCGTCACAAGCGGTCCGAGCGGAGGAACGAGGAGCGTATCGCCGCTGCGCAATGGTTGCAGGTCGGAGCGCACTCCGTGCAGAAGCAGGTCGTACGCGTCCACTTCCTGCACCAATTCCTTACCCCGGTAGTGTTTTAGCGTTCGCAAAGAACCGCGACCTGTCACTCCTCCAGCCATAACCAGCGCGTTCAATGGAGTGGAAAGCGAACTAATGTCGTACGCGCCCGCTTCGACAACATCTCCAACCACGTACACACGGATGGTTCTTAGCCGCGACACGGAGACATCGGCGGAGATGTCTCGAAATTGGCTGCGCAGAGTGCGCTGAACATCCAATTGAACCTCTGCCAAGCTCTTGCCGCTCACGAGTACCGGTCCCACTTCGGGTAACGAAACCCTCCCGGTTCGATCGACTAGGCGCACCATTCGCTGGGAGTAGCCACCCCAAAGATCAATGGCTAGGCTATCGCCGGGGCCGACCACGTAGTCCGGGCCTACAGGCAGATCCATCGGGACTACACCAGGTTGATTCGTCGTATTCCGAAAAACTTCGAGACCGAAGCGCTCCGCCGGTCGTTGAGCAGCAGAAGCCTGGAGGTACATGTCGTAGAGCGAGGGGATATCCGCATAGGGATTCGCTGGCCTGACCATCTTTACTGGATTGACGTCGTCGTCCGTAGGTCGCCGCGTTCTCTGTCGCCTGGGCCGAACGGACTGCATGGGCAGATTGGTGGTACCACTCGACTGGGTCATGCCGTCATATCGATCGGTCAGGGCGGAATTAGTCCGGCTGGACATCAGGTCCGCGATGCTCGGAGACATAGGATTGTTGCCAAGCATTCCAGACATCCCACCACTGCTCCCGGTGTTGCCCGTGTTGCCGGAGATCAATTCCAAGCCCGACATGGAAAAACGATCACTCGGGTTAGTTTCGTCGTCTTGCGTGCTGCTACGAAGCACCCGAGGTTGTGATTGGAAGGGTGATGGGTCTGGTGGCAGCAGCGGCATGGAAGGCATGCTTTCGGGTACTTGCAGCTGGTCCTGCACGGTGCGATCCATTCGTGGATCCTGGGGATTCTCTTTCTCACAGGTCTCGTCCTTATGCGGATCGCAGGACGCACGTTCCACGTCTTCGGGTTTCTCTGGGTGCAGTGCCTTACTGTCTTGCTCCGCCTCTAGTGCGACATAGCGGCGCACGCGTTCTTTGAGGATCAGGTCCTGTTCCTTGGCCATACTTGAGTCTGGATTTGGCTTTGGAGTCAGATATCCGTAGCGCTGTAGCAGTCGCGTGGCCACCGACCGGAAACCCTGATCGCGATCCAATCGATCGAAAACGGCTTGGTCTGTGAGGCTTTGATCATCAATGATCTGGCCGTTATCCGTCGCCTCTTTCGCGACCCAACGCTTCAACTCGACCAACAAGCCGGCGTCGATAACAAGGACTTCTCGAATCTGGGCTGAAGACGCAGCAACTCGGCTGTAGTTGTCCTCTGCGAGCTCGGACAAATCGGGCTTGCGAGTAACCTGCGAATAGGTCGGTTGAACTTGAGGACGGGCCTTCTCATTAACCTGACTGTATGCCGCATGGCACAACAGGAAGGAAGTAATAAGTACAACTAGCTTATTCGGAGTCCATGGGGAAACTTGGTAGATCAACATTTCGAAATCCTGTCTAAATCAATGTTTCCAAGCCTGAAACTTGAAGCCTCTCGAGATGTCGAAGGCTTCCATCAGATAGCCTCGAGGTCCGCCTCATCTGCTTCTACCGCAACGGAGCGCTGCAGAAGATCAATAGCGATAACGACCCGGTAGCCGTTGCGCCTGCGCGTCAAAATCCCTTCCGTTCCCGCGAACGGACCACTCGCAATACGCACACGCCTTCCTACTTTCAGGTAGGGATGAGGCGCAATTTGCATCGGGTTCGCACTTCCTTGGCGGAGGGTTTCAACGTCGCTGCTTCGCAATGGTACTGGAATCCCGCCGAAACTCACGAAACTTACGACTCCGGGTACCTGCTGTACTCGCAACCGATCCTTAATGTCGATTCGAACGAAAACATAACTCGGAAACAGGGGAAGTTGCAGTTCTTTCTTCCGATCCTTCCATTTTCGAATCGCTCGATATATTGGCAGAAACGACTCGATCCGGCGTTCGTCGAGTTGCTGCGCCACTCGCTTCTCGTGCTTAGCAAATGTGTATGCTGCGTACCACTGCGACTCAGTCCCGTTGCCGACTGCAGCAGTAACCAAACTTCTTGCTGCGTCAGATCTTGCCGTGATTGTGGCCACTGTACTCATAGCTTCGCCCCCTCACTTACAGGGCCGATTGTGAGATAAACCCATCAAAACAGATTATTTAGAACTGCAAATCGGTGTTGCGAGCTCTAATTCACCTTCTTGCTGCCTTCTGGCATCAATACGGTGGCACCTACTGGCCGTCGACCCCGCAGTGCATCGAGAATTCCTTTCTCCGATGTTTCCACTCTGCTCGACCGAATGTTTATAGTCGCCCAGTAGTAAATGCAACTGTTGCGTTCCGACGCGAGCGCAAGAATCTTGAGGTGCGGGTACCGTTCAAATAACGAATCGCAAACTTCGGGACGACTATCGGAGGATTCGAGACCAATGATGACGCAGTCAGCATGCATTTCCTGTACGAGGTCCGCAATCTTGCTGTCGTCCTGCACTTCGGCCATGACTTCAATATCCGGTTGCCCGGATATCAGCTCGATGACGAGTTCGCGCATCAAGCGAGGGCGCGCCGCAACCAGAACTCTGATCTTCTCCACAGTCCGGACCTCCGGAAGGGCGAGTATCCATCGCCAAAAGACAAATAAGACAGGCTCTATTGAGGGCAGCAACCGGTACCTATTACGAGTCGTAAGAAGGTACTCTTTTGGTACTAAGCAGAATTGAACGTTAAATTACCTTTGAACGTACATGTGGATCTAGGTGAGGCTTTCGTTCTATCAACCGGCAACACCAGGGAAAGGTCGGATCCACCATACCCAACCTCATCTTGTATGAAACCTTGAACAAACAGCCGGACCTGGACTTGCCCCAAAAATGAGACGACCGGTTAAGACACAGAAACCATGGAATGGAGGAAATGAGTCATTGGATTGTCTCGCAGGCGGTTTACTCGGAAGTTCAAGTTGGCCGCGGTGCAGCGGCTGGAACAAGGCATTTGGATCGCCTAGTAGCGCGGGCGTTGGAAATAAATCGAAGCGTGCCCAGCACAGATCGCGACATGGAGTTGCGCGACGCGATCCAGCGCATTGCGCTGGAATGGCCGTGCTACAGGCGACCGCGCATCACCGAGGAATTGCGTCGCCGATGGACGGTCTCAGGCTGATGCGGGAAAACAACCTGTTGTGCGTGCGGCGGCGTAAGTTTCTGGTCACGACTGATTCTAACCACGGGCGCCGAATCTATCCGAACCTGGCGCGCGAGTTGGTGCTGACCGCGTCAACCAGCTCTGGATCGCGGATTTGACGTATATCCGGCTGCTGGAGGAGTTCGTGTTCTGGCGGCGATTCTCGATGCGTTCTCGCGCCGGGTGATCGGCTGGGCGCCGGATCGCGATCTGGACGACGAGCTGACGCTAACCGCTCTGCGCATGGCACTCGATCGTCGCTCGCCACCACCGGGATTAGTGCATCACTCCGATCGCGGCTCGCAGTACGCCAGTGGCGACTACATCGCGCTTCCCGAAGCGACCACATTCGCATCAGCATGTCCCGTAAGTGCACCCCTTGGGACAATGCCGCCTGCGAATCGTTCACCAAGACACTGAATTACGAGGAAATATATTGCAACAAGTATCGCGATCTGTCCGAGGCCCGCCGACCGATCGGTGAGTTTCTGGAAAAAGTCTATAACCAGAAACGCCTGCATTCGGCGCGGGTTTATGTGCCACCGGCCGACTTCGAGGCACAACTGTCGGCACAAAACATGGAGGCCGCTGCGAGGCAACTTTCTTCGGGAGTTTTCTGAGGCACGGGAAATCTATCGATCCGATGTTGGGCTGGAAAAACGGCGGGGTAGAAGTTGTGCCCGCCCCAGCGCTCATCGGCCTCGATAAGTTTCAGTTCGCTACTCCGTGGCAGGTTGGTCTCCACCAGAGCCCGGAAGGTGTGAAAAAATCGCTCCGCATCACATTGATCGGGCGAATGGGTCAGAATTATCTCAAGCTTCGAGATTGTTTCGTTTCGGTCAGAAGATTTAGCTGTCGTGGGTGGTCGGAACCCTGATTCTGGCGTTTTGATCGCGCCGCTTGGCTTTGGAGATCCTCCTATCCGGCCTTAGGTAAAATCGCCCGAGACCGAAATCGCATCCATGCCTGGATGTTGAAAGTTAGGCAAACCCAGAGTGCTTCCGTCCCTGCTTTGATCAGCCCGCGCACATGAAATCGTCGAAGCCCAAGCTTCTGTTCAATCCAAGCAAATGGAAACTCCGCCACCTGACTGCGCTGTTTGTAAACGCCTTTTCCCTCGGGGGTCTGCATCTTAGTCTTGAATGCCGTTACCGCCGCTGGTTCAATTCGATGTGTGATAATCCTTCCGCGAGTTGTGTAGTGTGGACAGCAACGCTCGCGATTTTCACAAGGACCACAATCGGCGCGGGTTCGCTTTATAGAAGCGATCTTCGCCTCCATGCGGCAGCTTGTTGGCTTTGCTGAACACTAGCAGCTTCCCCGCGGGACAAACATAGCAGTCGTGCTCCGTGTTATAGCGAAATGCCTCCCGCTGAAACTCTGGATGAATACCACGCCAGTTGGGGTCTTTACGCACTCGCGCCCCCGGGCCAGGATTCCAAGAGCCGAAAAAATCGATCTCATGTTCGGCCATTTGGATCACCGAAAGATTAGTTGTGAAATCTCCGTCTGCCACAACCTGTTTTGGCTTTTGCTGACAGCGGGACTCTAAGCTCTCCATTCCCGGCAGGAGTTGGTAGCGATCGTTGACATCTTGAGTGACCCGCACGTCGGCGACTAAGCCCATGCGAGAATCCGTGACAACCTGCATGTTGTAGGTGGGAGCAAATCCGCCGTCGTTGGTTTTCATGATCCGCGCATCGGGATCGGTTATGCTCACGCGGGGCTCGTAGCCACGCTTGTCTTCCATCTTGGCTGTCCTAAGTTCTTCGATCTCCTTCAATGCTCGTTCGAGTTTTTCAACTCGCTCCCGTGCAGCACGACGCTTTGCCTGAGCGCAACGATGAAATGGAACTTCCTGGTCCGGATCACCCATGGCCTGAATGTGTTGGCGGGCTGCCACCAGATGCTGCTGGATGCGATCTTCTTTGCAGAATGTCTTCGCCTGAGCTTGCGCGCGGACCTTGGTCCCATCCTGCATCACGCGCTCCAGTGTGATAAGGCCTTCGTGGCTTAGCAGACCAAGCACTTGCGTGAACACTTCATCCAGAGCCGAGCGGTGATCTACGCGGAAGTCCGACAGAGTGTGGTGATTGATCGACTCCATACCAGTGAGCCATTGGAAAGCCGGATCGATCTCACACAAACGGGAAATCTCCCGGGCCGATCCTACGCCGCGGCTGTAGGCGTAAATCCAAATGCAACTAAGCAAGCGAGGGTCAAATGCGCTTCGGCCCGCATAGCCTTCGAAAGAGTAAACACTCTGATAAAAGGACTCAAGATTCAGTCGTCCAACAAACTCCCAGATAGAGCGCGCCGAGTGTTCAGGTTCTATCAGCTGCTCAACATCGACTGCTCGTAACAGCATCTGCTGACGATTGATCAGTTTCAACCGAGGCGAGAGACTCCGGTCAGAACAACTCATGCCTAACCATAGCTCGAATCAAAGATCGTTCAGCGAAAACGGTATTGAACAAAAAGGTTCTGATTTTTTCACACCTTCCCGCCTCCGCTTCACCAACCGGGGGCAGTGTGCAGTACACTCGGTTTGCCGGTCGAGCATTTTTCATCGAACGGCAAACTATCTCTTAACTGGTTTGTCTCACCAGAAGGGGCAAGCGCACTCGCTTCCTCTCACCCTTAGTACTATATACGCTTCAAATGAATACTCTTTAAGGCAATAGGCTATTTAGGCGTACCCGAGGAGATGATCGAAGCCAACTTACGAATCGTCCATATCAATATTGACAAAGCGGTGGAATCTTTCCTGTACCAGCTATGCCGGAATACCACCCGATACTCATACGATTACAGTAACGGCACCGCTGGCGCGGCTCAACGCTCTCCCCTTACTAACCCGGTGAAAAAGGAATTCAATCTAAGCCACCGTGTATTGACGAGTGGCATTGAACACACAGAGAGATAAGGTTTTGCTCACAGTCATCGCCACCTTGGCTTCGAAATTTTTGATGGTGTACCTGCAGGTTTTGCGAAGAGCCGCAATTCTGGCATCTCCAATTGTCGCGTCTTAGGACTTCGAGCTGGAGCTCTTTGTAAACCTCAAGCGGCAGCTTAATACGCGGCCTTTTCGGGTTTCTATGATTCATGAGACGTTTCCGTTTACCCGTTCGAGGAATGTATCGCGGTCTTGATCGGGCAGGAACGCGAAGAACCGTATAATGGATTGCAGAAGAATCTCGGGATTGCCGTTCTCGAGATTCGCCCCCGCCAAGAAGTCTGCACAGATCATCTCTAGGCAGTACCCGCGGGACTTGTCACTTCCCAGCATCAGGGCAGCGGTCTCCAGTGCCTGCTCAATGACTGGGATCTGGCTTTTATAGATCTTGAAGTAGATGATCTCGTGAGGTTCCGTTTCTCGCCCGGTTAATTCCTTCTCCACCTCCCGCTTGAACTCTTCTCGCGGCATTGATCGGGCTTTGTGCACCCAGGGTGCACAAACGAAGCGCTGACCCTCCGCCCGCGCCAGCTTCGCCAACTCCCTTCCTTTCGTCCAGCCGATCTCCTTCAGTTCTTTCCTCACTTGCGGGGGCAGGTGTTCGTGTATTGACATCAGGTAGTACGCCTTCCTCCG